>Ga0115001_10000068_pt1 | contig 62507 bp, 58 predicted proteins | sample ArcticOcean_MG_C_12_FD_89869 | JGI IMG/M metagenome (GOLD analysis project Ga0115001, IMG submission 89869) | Marine microbial communities from western Arctic Ocean - ArcticOcean_MG_CB8_130 | ecosystem: Environmental > Aquatic > Marine > Oceanic | place: Arctic Ocean: Canada Basin | collected... | reverse complement strand
GAAAAATTTCTAATTCTTTATGGGATGAATTTAAACCAATTATTAACAGGTACTATGATATTCTAAAATCAGGTGCTATTAATTTAAATATAGATGAACAAAAGATATATGATGAAAAATCTAAGTTTATTAGTAAAATAAAATTCACTAAAAAGAAATTTACTACAGAAGAAGTAAGAGATGCATTTAATTTACTAATTCAGGAGTGGAATGAACTAGAAGAAACTAGTTTAAATTCATCGAAAATTCTTAATAATAATATGCTTAAGAAAATATCATCTGTTATTAAATCTCTTGAAATAGAAACAAATGAAAGGAATAATTTAATTTTTGATTTTGAACTTCAATTATCAAAAGCAGATTCTGAGGAGATTAATAAAAAAATTATGTTTATTAAAAGGAAAATATCAGAACTTGAAGATGAGTCAAATCAATTTCAAAACAATTTAGAATTTTTCTCTAGCTCAAGCATTGAAAATCCATTATTTAAAAATGTCTCATCAAAAATTGAATCAATTAATGAAAAGGTTGAATTTTGGAAGGTGAGATTAAGGAAAATTAAAAGTGCATAAAGCTCTATTTTTTGGAGAAACTCATTTTATATTTCACTTCAATATTTCCACTTGAAATTAAATTAAGCTCTTCTTTAAGTGATTTTCTCTTTTTATATGAAAGCTTATCTGTAAAAAGAATTCCTTGAAGATGATCGAACTCATGCTGAATTACCCTAGCAATAATTCCTGTACATATCATTTGTTGGGACTCTAGATTTTTATCAAAGAAGTTAATTTTAAGTTTTTCTTTTCTTATTACGTTTTCTGAAATATTTGGAATACTAAGACATCCTTCAGGATAATTAGAATCATTGCCTGTTTCATTAATAATTTCAGGATTAATGAAAACTTGTTGCATGTTAATTAATTCTTCTTCTTTAAAATTTTCTTCTTCTTTAAAAAAAGAAAAGTCTGCAACAAAAATAGCTTTAGAAATCCCTATTTGAGGAGCAGCAATTCCAACCCCATTTGCATTATACATAGTTTCCCAAAGATCATTAATTAAAGGGACTAAATCATTAGTTTCTTCCAAACTAATCTTACTTGCTTTTAGTTTTAAAATTGGATCACCATATGCTAAGATTGGATGTATCATTTATTCATCTTTATTAAATAAGACTCCAGAATCAAAGATGCGCTAATTTTATCTATAATTGATTTATTCATTCTGCTTTTTCTATTGATTCCTGATTGTCTAATTATTAAGCTAGAAATTTTTGAAGTATATCTTTCATCGATTCTTTCGATAATTATCTGCGGGAAAATAGATTTTATTAATTTAATAAATTTAATTATATCAATCTCAAGCTCATGTAATTCGTTATTTAATTTTAGGGGCTTTCCAACAACAACCTTTTCTATTTTCTCATTGACAATTAAGTCTTTCAAATAGAATATTAAATTTTTTGTTTCAATAGTATCTAAAGGAAAAGAAATAACTTTATTAAAATCAGATATAGATATACCTGTTCTCTTTTTTCCATAATCAATACCAATATATTTTGTATGTTCTTTTTTTAACAAGGTTCTAACTTTTTGAATATTTTAATTAAAGGTCTTTAGAATTAAATTCAATACTTTTACATGTAAAATTATTAAAAATTGAATAACGAAATCATAAATGCTTTAAATGTTCTGAAATTTGGAGGTACAGTTTTATACCCAACTGATACAATCTGGGGAATAGGTTGTGACGCTTTATCTGATATTGCTGTTGAAAGAATTTTTAAAATAAAAAATAGAGACTATTCTAAATCACTTATTTGTTTAGCCTCAAGTTTTAAAATGATTGAAGAATATGTGTCAATTAAAGATGTTGAAAAACTTGAAAAAATTTCTAGTGAAGCTCCAACTACATTTATTTTTGATAATCCTAAAATAATATCAAGCTATGTTACGGCAGATTCTAATTCAATTGCATTTAGAGTCCCTGACAATGATTTTTGTTTAGATTTAATTGAATCTTTAGGGAGGCCTATAGTCTCTTCCTCTGCGAATCTATCAGGAGAAAAAATTCCTCTAAATTTTAGTGAAATTAGCTCTAGAATTAAAAATAATGTTGATTATATAGTAAAACAAGATAAAAATAAAAATTCTCACTCATCCTCAAGGATTTTAAAGTTGCAAGATGATGGGAGCTTTTTAACATTAAGATGAAATCATATTCAAAAAAAATACTAAACTCTCTGGATCATGATATTTTTAAGATTATTTCAGATACATCAGATGATCTTAAAATTGAGACATATATAGTAGGAGGTTTTGTAAGAGATCTTATTATTGATAAATCAGTCAAGAAAGATATTGATATTATGTGTATTGGTTCAGGTATAGATTTAGCTAAAGCCATTCAGAAAAAAATTAACCCAAAAGCTAAAGTCAATATTTTTAAAAGGTATGGAACTGCTATGATAAACTTTAAAGGTTTCCAAATTGAATTTGTTGGTTCTAGAAAAGAGTCATATTCTGAAGACAGCAGAAATCCTAGTATTGAAACTGGTGACTTTATGGATGATATGTTAAGAAGAGATTTTACTATAAATACTTTAGCCATAAGACTAAATAATAATAAGTTTGGAGAATTAGTTGATACTTTTGATGGGCTTAAAGATCTTGAAAAGAAGATTATAATAACTCCATCTGAACCTAATAAAACATTTTCAGATGATCCACTTAGAATGCTAAGAGCTATTAGATTTGCTAGTCAATTAGGTTTTAATATTGATCAAAAAACTAAAGACTCAATTATAGAAAATTCTAATAGATTGACTATACTTTCTCCCGAGAGAATTGCAGATGAAATAAATAAAATTCTTATGTGTCAGAATCCTTCTTCTGGTTTTAAAAATCTTGAAAAAATGAAACTTCTTAAAATAATAATTCCAGAGCTAATTGAATTAAAAGGCGTGGAAGAAGTTGAAGGTCAAACACATAAGGATAATTTTTATCATACTCTTGAAGTGGTAGATAATATTTCTAAAAATACAAATAACCTTTGGCTCCGTTGGGCAGCACTTCTTCATGATATTGGTAAAGCCCCTACTAAGAAATTTGACAAAAAGATTGGATGGACTTTTCATGGACACGAATATATGGGCTCAAAAATGGTTAAAAATATATTTAAAAGACTTAGCCTTCCACTAAACGAAACTTTAAAATATGTTCAAAAAATAGTAATGATGAGTTCTAGACCAATTATTATTTCAGAGGATATTGTGACAGATTCAGCTGTAAGAAGATTAATTTATGACTCTGGAGATTCATTGGATGATTTACTCACACTATGTGAGGCAGATATAACAACTAAGAATGTAAAAAAATCTTTAAAATATCAAAATAATTTTAAGATCGTTAGAAATAAAATTAAAGCAGTAGAGGAAAGAGATAGTATAAGGAATTTTCAACCACCAATAACTGGTGAAATTATAATGAATCACTTCAAGATTAAACCATGTAAAGAAATTGGAATGATAAAGGAGAAAATTAAAAATGCAATTCTTGATGGTGAAATTATCAATGATTATGATCAAGCTTTTGAGTTAATGCTTAAAATTGGTGAATCAATAGGTTTAAAAAATGAATAAGACATATAACATTACACTTATTTCAATTATCATAGTTTACCTAGTTATTCTTGCGGGAGGTATCGTTAGAATGACAGGAAGCGGAATGGGATGCCCTGATTGGCCAAAATGCTTTGGATTTCTAATTCCACCAACCGAAAGATCTCAATTAGAATGGAAACCTAATTCTGAATATAACAAGAACCAAATAATTATAATTGATAAAAATCTTTATTATTCTGTAAATAATTTTTATTCTAAAAAAGATTTCAATAAGTCTAACTGGAACAAATACACTAAACATGACTATTCAAAGTTTAATGTTTATCATACATGGATTGAATATATTAATAGGCTAATTGGTGCATTAGCGGGATTATCAGTTCTGATGCTTTTCCTATATTCGATGAAGTTTTTTAAAAGTAAGAAGATTATTACTTTTTTATCTTTTCTATCATTAATAGCAATATTATTTCAAGCATGGCTGGGTAAAACTGTAGTTGATAGTAATTTAACTGCAAGTACTATTACTATTCATATGTTAATGGCTATAGTTCTTTTATTCATTTTATTTTCAATCTTAGCCATTTCCAGGGCAGTAAAGCCAATTAATATTCCAAGAAATATTTCGATATTAATTTTAATTTCAATGATATTATTAATAATTCAAGTATTAACAGGAACTGAGGTAAGGAAATTTATTGATCTGCAGATGGAAATGTATAATTATAGTGAAAAAAATAAATGGATTGAAAATATAACAGGTACTTTCAATTTTCACAGAAGTTTCTCTTGGGCAATTATTATAATCAATAGTGTGATTTACTTAAAAATTAAAGAGATAGATCTGAAATCAAATCTAATTTATATTATAAATAGCTTAATTTGTCTTCAAATAGTATCTGGAGTAATTATGTATTATTTTCATTTTCCACTTACATCACAACCAATACACTTGTTAATATCAACATTGATTATTGGGCTACAATTTTATTTTTTAATACTATATAATTTAAAAACAAATGCAACTAAAATTTAGAATAATATTAAATGTTGAGGAAGATGTTTTAAGAGACATAATTACTGATTCAAATATAACCCTCATCGAGTTTAGTAAAATTATTTCTAGTGAATTCGGGTTTGATTCATCCGAGATTTCAACATTTCATCATTCAAATGAAAATTGGGAGCAATTAGACGAAATTAAAATTTTTAAAATTGACGAAGAAGATAAGATTATGGATAATACTCCAATCTCTAATTTTTTTATATCTAAAGGTGATAAGTTGATTTTTATCTATGACTTTTTAAATTATTGGACTTTTTTTATTGAGTTATATGATTTTGATGAATCTATTGAGATGGATAAAAAACATGAATGTCTGAATTCAATTGGAGATGTCCCTAAAATCTCACCTTCTGATATTTTTAATACAAATAATGACGAACTAATAGATGATGATCAAATAGATTATGACGATAATCTAGTAGATTACGACGATAATCAAATAGATTAATGAGTTTTTCACTAACATCAGAATTTAAGCCCACTGGAGACCAGCCAAAAGCTATTAAGAGTATTATTGATTCATTCAATACTAATCATAATCATGTTACTCTTCAAGGAGTTACTGGTTCAGGAAAAACATTTACAGTAGCAAACGTAATACAAGAAATACAAAAACCTACACTTGTATTAGCTCATAATAAAACATTAGCTGCTCAATTGTACTCGGAGTTTGAAAGCTTTTTCCCTGATAATGCTGTTGAGTACTTTGTCTCTTATTATGATTATTATCAACCTGAGGCATATATTCCATCATCTGGACTATATATAGAAAAGGATTTATCAATAAATGAACAAATTGAAAAATATAGACTAAGCGCAACTTCATCTCTATTATCAGGAAGAAATGATATTATTGTTGTAGCCTCAGTTTCATGTATATATGGAATTGGAAACCCAAGTGAATTTAAAAAACATGTAATTGAAATTTCAATTGATGATGAAATTCAAATTTCAAAACTCCTAACTTTATTTGTTAAAAGTCAGTATTCAAGATCAATAAATGAGTTAAACAGAGGTAGTTTCTCTGTTAAAGGTGATGTTGTAGACATATTTCCAAGTTATTCAGATATTTATTATAGAATTAATTTCTTTGGAGACACAATTGAAAGCATAGAATCAATAGATCCTTTATCTGGAAATAAAATTGAAGATTTAGATAATTTGAGAGTTTTTCCTGCAATGATATTTGTGACATCAGAATCTAGCATTAAATCTGCAATTAATAGTATAGAATTTGATTTAGATGAACAAGTAAAATATTTTGATGAAATTGAAAAAACTATTGAAGCTAAGAGAATAAGAGAAAGAACAGAATTTGATCTTGAAATGATCAAAGAACTTGGATATTGTTCTGGAATTGAAAACTATTCTAGGTATTTGGATGGAAGAGAAGCTGGTACTAGACCATTTTGTTTATTAGATTATTTTCCAGATGACTATTTAATGGTAATAGACGAGAGCCACGTAACAATTCCTCAGGTTCATGCAATGCATGGAGGAGATAGAAGTAGAAAAGAAAATCTAGTTGAATATGGATTTAGACTTCCTGCAGCACTAGATAATAGACCTTTAAAATTTGAGGAATTCGAGGATATACAAAACAATGTTTTATATGTGAGTGCTACTCCTGCAGATTATGAATTAAAGAAATCTGAAGGATTATTTGTTGAACAAATAATCAGACCCACTGGTGTTCTAGATCCAATAATTGAAGTAAGAAAATCTGAAAATCAAATTGATGATTTAATCGAGGAAATACTTAAAAGAGTTGAAAAAGATGAAAGAGTTCTAGTAACTACATTGACTAAAAGAATGGCAGAGGAGTTAACAAAGTTTCTTCATAAGTCTAGAATTAGAGCCAATTATATTCATAGTGATATTGACACTCTTGATAGAGTTGAAATTATGCAGAATTTAAGAAAAGGAATTTTTGATGTTTTAGTTGGAGTAAACTTATTAAGAGAAGGATTAGATCTTCCAGAAGTATCTTTAGTAGCAATTCTTGATGCTGATAAAGAAGGTTTTTTAAGAAGTCATAGATCTTTAACTCAGACTATTGGAAGGGCAGCTAGAAATATTAATGGAAAATCTATAATGTATGCTGATGTTATAACTAACAGCATGAATAAGACTATAGAAGAAACTAAATATAGAAGACAGAAACAGGAAGAATATAATACTGAGAATAATATAGTTCCAAAACAAGTGGAAAAAGGATTTAGCAATACTTTTGAACAAACTGGAGAGACTGTAAGTACTAGTTATGAAAACTTTGAAGAAGAAATTAAGAGTTATCATAATAAAAATCAAATAGAGACTAAAATTAAAGAACTAAGAAAGGAGATGGAAGGTGAAGCAAAAAAACTTGATTTTCTTAAAGCAGCTGATTTAAGAGATAAAATAGGCTTATTAAAAAATAAATTAAAATAAATTGGGTGCACAATGTGCACCTAATTTAAAGATTATTAACGACGCTATTTTAGCTAATATCAATTACCCTGTTAGGCTTTTTAATACTATCCTTTTTCTTTGGTAATTTGACTTTTAATATTCCATTTTTATAATTAGCCCTAATCTTATCAAGTTCAACAGTTTCTGGAACTATAAAAGATCTTTGAAATGATGAATAATTAAATTCATTCAAACTCATACTATTATTCTCAACAGAATTTGTATTTTCAGATGAAACCACTAGAACTTTATCATTTAATTGTATTGTAAAATCATCTTTCTTCATCCCTGGGACTGCTAGATCAATTTCAAAAGAATTATCATTTTCAATAGAATTAACAGATGGAACAGAATGATTATTATTAATTACATTCATTCTTAAATCATCATTAAAAAACTCGTTCATTAATGATGGAAAAACTTTATTATTATTATATTTTACTATTCTCATAATTTTATTTTTAGTTAAACATTTTGAATTATAAATTCATTAAATAGAATTCAAATAGAATACCATTTGATAAAAAATGACAAAATGACGTTAAAAAATAAAAAAGAATGACTTTATGTCAGCTTATGGCGGATTGAACTTTGTTTGCAGCTTCATCAAAGCCTATTGCTGTAAGAACATTTAATCCTGAGCTATCTATAATATCTTTTGCCTTATCTGCATTTGTCCCTTGAAGTCTAACTATGATCGGAACATTAATATTATCTAAGTTTTTATATGCTGAAACTATCCCCTCTGCTACACGATCACATCTTACTATTCCACCAAATATATTAACCAGAATAGCTTTGACATTAGCGTCCTTTAAGATAAGTCTGAATGCTTTTTCAACCCTGTCTGAGTCGGCAGTTCCTCCTACATCTAAGAAGTTTGCAGGTTCACCTCCTGCTAATTTAATCAAGTCCATAGTAGCCATTGCTAAGCCCGCACCGTTAACCATACAACCTACATTACCATCTAAGTCAACATAGTTTAAGCCATTTTCTCTAGCCTCAACTTCAACTGGATTCTCTTCATTTAAATCTCTCATAGACTCATAATCCTTGTGTCTATAAAGAGCATTTTCATCAATCGTAACTTTGGAGTCTACAGCTATTATTTTTTCATCAGAAGCTTTTAAAACTGGATTTATTTCAAATAAGGATGCATCAGATTTTGAATAAGCGTTATATAGACTAGTAACGAACTTAGTCATATTTTTAAATGACAAACCTTCTAAACCAAGATTAAAAGCAATTTTTCTTGCCTGAAAAGGAAGAATACCTATCCCAGGATCAATTTCTTCATTAAATATTAAATCAGGAGTATTCTCTGCAACAGCTTCAATATCAACACCACCTTCAGTTGAATAAACAATCATATTTTTTGATGACGATCTATTTAAAAGAACTGAAATATAGAATTCCTTTCTATCTGAATCCCCGTCATAGTAAACATCCTCAGCAACAAGAACTTTGCTGACTAATTTTCCCTCTGCAGAAGTTTGAGGTGTTATAAGGTTCATGCCTATAATTTCAGAAGATATTCTCTTTACATCTTCTAAGCTTTTTGCAATTTTTACTCCACCACCCTTCCCTCTTCCACCAGCATGAATTTGAGCTTTAATAACAAAAATCTTAGTTCCTGTTTCATTAGAAAGGTTTTTTGCACATTCAACAGCTTCTTCAGGAGTATTTGCTACATACCCTTTTTGAATACAGACATTAAATTTTTCTAGTAATTTTTTTCCTTGATATTCATGTAAATTCATGGCGACAAATATAACTACAAAAACTTAAAAAATTTGAATTATTTAAAATCAGATTTATATTTGAGTGTAAATTCGTTTTATGAAAATTAAAGAACTTAAAAACGCTGCTTCAAATTTTGGAACTCCAATCTATGTATATGACTTATCAATAATTGAAAGTCAGAACAGAAAACTTCAAAATGCATTTAAGAATTTAGATAACTATAAAATTCATTTTGCAGCTAAATCTTTATCGAACATATCTATTTTAAAATTTATAAATAATCTAGGAATAGGGCTTGACGCAGTATCAATAGAAGAAGTTAAAATTGGAATAAAATGTGGATTCAACAAAGATGAAATTCTTTACACACCAAACGGAGTGAGTTTTTCTGAAATCATAGAAGCTAAATCTTTAGGGGTGAAAATAAATCTTGATAGTCTAGAATCAATAAAAGATTTTTCAGAACATTACCCTAACCATTCCATATCCATAAGAGTTAATCCTGGAATATATGCGGGGGGTAATGAAAAAATAAGCGTAGGTCACTCTAATTCTAAATTTGGAATACCCGAAGAATTTATAAAAGATTTAATTAAAATGGATGAGGTTAACAAAATTAAGATAACTGGCCTTCATATTCACACCGGAAGTGACATCACTAAAAACAACCAATTTGAGAAAGGAATCAAAAAAATATTTTCTATAGCAACTAAATTTAAAAATATTGAAAGTATTGATTTAGGTGGAGGAATTAAGATTCCCTATTTTTTGGGTGATACAGAAACTAATTTAAACGATTACGCCAGAACAATAGAGCATGAGCACGAAAAATTTAAAAATAATACAGGAAGAGAACTTAAAATTATTTTTGAACCAGGTAAATTTCTTGTGAGCGATTCAGGATATTTTATTACTAAAGTTAATTACATTAAAAGATCTGAAAAAAATAATTTTGTCCAGGTTAATTCTGGATTTAATCACTTTATAAGACCCGCTCTTTACAACTCTCATCATGAAGTAATTAATTTATCAAACCCAAATGATCAAAAAGAAGAATACACAGTAGTTGGATATATATGCGAGAAAGATACTTTAGCTGAAAAAAGAAAGGTCTCAAAAATTTCAAAAGGAGATCTCCTATGTTTCAAAAATGCAGGTGCTTATGGATACAATATGTCAAGCAATTACAACAGCAGGCTAAGACCTGCTGAATTATGCATACATAATGATTCTATAAAGATGATAAGAGAGAAAGAAAACTTAGAAGATTTATTAAATAATCAAATTGATATTTTTTAGCTGAATTAATCAAAATCATATTTAAAACTTTTTTAAATATCTAGTGTCTTACTTACCTAAAGAATTAATTTATTGTTAAAAAAACATTAATGATTTAATCTCTTTTAAAATTTATATTAAGTTTGCCATGAAAATATTACAAATGAAAAAATCACTTTACTTATTCTTTATTTTAGTCTTTACTTCTGTAAATGCCCAAGACGGTCTTGGGGTTATGACTAACCAAGTTCAACAAGCAATGATTGACTTTGGAAATAGATCTTCAAGAACGCCTCAACCACTTAATGTTCAGGGAAGTCATTACTTTGACAAAGATTTTAAAACAACAAAACTAGAATACTTTGGTAAAGAATTAAATGACAGTGGTTTTATGAGATATAATGCATTTAGAGATGAGGTTGAGATGGCGGATACCCAAAATCAAGCAGAAACTGATATTATTCTTCTCAAAAGTGCTGATGTTATTCCTCTTATTAACGGTGAAAGATATGAGTACCTTCCTTACAAACTTGATTCTGGTAATGCATTTATAGGTTATTTAATAAATATTTTCGATGGACAAAAGAATAAATTATACTTAAAGAGAAAGAAGACTTTTATGGAAGCAAAGATTGCCAGAACTTCTCTTGAAAATTCTTTCCCCCCTAGATATGTTGAAAGTGTTGAATTGTATGTAAGCTCAAACGGAAATACTCCTGTTAAAATTAAACAGAGTAAAAAAGTAATAATAAAATTCTTCAATGCTAATTCTGATAAAGTCAAAAAATACATTAAATCAGAAAAGTTAAAAGTGAGTGAATTAAACTCTGTTGTTAAGATTTTTGAATTCGCAGAGAATCTATAATTAAATTAAGAATAATTAAACATTTTAATACAAATTTTATCATATTCTTGATTTTTGACCACCTTTTTTAGAAAAATCTTCTTTTTATTAATCTTTTTCCAATAAACTTTAAAAGATTCTTTTTTTTCTTAATTATTGATGTAACTTAGCTTTTACTAAAAATTTAAGAAAATTTTAACAAAAATTTATTAATAACTAAATAACTAAGTATGAAAAGCTTATTCAGATTGCTAGTGGTTTTCTTGCTAACGACTCAAATGTCGTTTGCGCAGAAGACAGTAACTGGTGTTGTTTCTGACCCTGACGGTCTTCCTTTACCGGGAGCTACTGTTTTAGTTCAAGGAACAATGACTGGTGTAACCACTGATTTCGATGGGAACTTTTCTATTAATGTATCTGAAGGCCAGTCTCTGGAATTCAGTTTCGTTGGTTATGACACATCAGCTATAGCTGTTGGATCAGGCAACGTCATTAATGTGAGTCTTTCCCTAGGTAATCAACTTGATGAAGTTATCGTAACCAGTTTAGGTATTACAAGAGAAAAACGTGCACTAGGATATGCTGTTTCCGAGGTTGACAATAGTCAAATCGAAGGCAGAGCATCTGGTGATGTTGCGCGTGTTCTTTCTGGTAAAGCCTCAGGGGTTCAGGTAACAAACCAAGGTGGTATTTCTGGATCAGGAACAAGTGTTATAATTAGAGGTCTAAGTACCTTTAGTTCATCTAACCAACCATTATTTGTTGTTGATGGTGTACCTTTCCAAAGTGATACTAACTCACAGGGAAGTTTCACTTCAGGTAACAATGGTTCGTCAAGATTCCTAGATCTAGATCCAAATAATATTGAATCTGTTAACGTTCTTAAAGGTCTAGCTGCGGCTACACTTTATGGATCACAAGGTAGAAACGGTGTAGTATTAATTACTACTAAAGCCGGAACTACTGCTTCAGGTGCTAAAGCTCTAAAAAATGAGGTAACTGTAAATACATCTTACTTCACTAACGAACTTGCAATGAAGCCAGATTATCAAAGTCAGTATGGTAACGGTTTTAACCAAAACTTTGGTTGGTATTTCTCCAACTGGGGACCTAGTTTCGACGAAGGTGGACCAGCAGGATGGGGTAAACAATCTCAGATTAACGGTACAACTTCAGGACAACCTGGATTTCTAAAACACCCATACAATAGCAACTTAAATGCAAGGTTCCTTTCAAGAGATCTTCTTCCTTTAATAGGATTATCTGAAGAGTCTCTATGGGAATGGAAGCCTTACGATAGTGTTGGTGATTTATTCCAACCTGGAAGCATTATAAACACAAACGTTAACTTCAGAGGATCGAGTGATGACGGTAAAGTTTCATATAATGTTAACTATGGTAATTTAAATGATGAAGGATTTACTCCTGGTAACACTCTAAGAAGAAACAATATTAGTTTCGGTGGTAGAGCTGTTTTATCAAATAAAATTACTGTTAACGGAACACTTAACTATTCATTTACTGATTTTAAATCTCCACCTATTGCTGCGGGATATAGTAGTGGTAGTTCTGATTCATCATTATACGGTAATATATTCTATACTCCAAGATCTGTTGGTATAGCTGAATTACCTTATGCACACCCTATAACTGGAGCATCTATATACTATAGATCTTCAAATGGTATTCAACATCCACTTTGGACTGTTAATAATACTCAAGATGCGCAAGCAACTCATAGAGTGTATGGTGGGACATCAGTACAATATGATATCTCTGATAACTTAAACGTTCAATATAGATACGGTTATGATGTATATAGTGAAGATAACACCAGTTATCAAAACAAAGGTGGTGTTGACGGAAGTGTTGAATCACAGTCTGGTTTCTACGAAAAGTGGAATAACACTGCTACTATCTTTAACCATCAAATAACTATTAACGGAGATTACGACCTTGATAGTGATTGGTCTTTGACATTTAACGCTGGTGCTACATCTAACGCAAGAGATTATGATAGAAATGGTGTTAGAAGTACTGGACAAAATGTATTTAATGTTTTAAGACATTATAACTTTAATTCTCAGGAAGAAATTGAATTTGCTTCTAGAAGAAACATCCTTGGTGTATTTGGCCAGGCTTCTCTAGATTATCAAAACTACTTGTATATAACTTTAGCATCTAGAACTGATTGGGTATCTAACCTGTCAGAAGAAAATAGATCTATAACTTACCCATCTGCAAGTGTATCTTTTGTACCAAGTTCAGTTTTAGACTTTGGTAATTTACCAATAGATTTCATGAAAATTAGAGCTAGTTATGGTACTTCAGCGACATTCCCAACGGGATATCCTATTTCAAGTACTCTTAGCTTAGATACAAAAGATTTTAGAGTAGACGGAGCTGATGTAATAACAAACACTTCTGGTTCAGCATTAGGTAACACTGGTCTTAAGCCTGAATTACTTGAAGAGCTAGAGTTTGGAATTGAAGCTAATCTATTTGATAATAGATTCTCTGCTGAGGTTTCTTACTTCGACAGAACTACTAACGATCTTATTATATCTCAACCACTAGATCCATCAACAGGTTATACTTCAACAAGTACAAACATTGGTGAAATTAGTGCAACTGGTTGGGAAGTAGATCTTAACGCTGATTGGATTAGAGGTGATAAGTTTAACTGGAGTACTAGTTTAAACTACACAACTAACCAAGCAATCGTTGTAGATCTAGGACAAGACACTGATCAAATTGTTTATGCTGGATTTGGGACTAGAGGGAATGCTGCCATTCCTGGATTACCACTAACATCTATGATTGGAACATCTGTAGGAAGAAATTCTGATGGAGCTCCATTAATTGATGCATCTGGTAGTTACACTAGTAACAATGACACCAACTATAAGACTAATCAATATGCTTTAATTGGTGACGCAAACCCTGATTTCATTGCAAACGTTGCGAACTCGATTTCATATGGAAATGTTTCATTTAATTTCCTATTTAACGCTACAATTGGTGGTGATATGTACTCAAGTTATATGATGACTCTACTTGGTAGAGGTATATCTGCAGATACTGTTGATAGAGAATTACCATATATATTACCTGGTGTTCTTTCTGATGGTTCTCCAAACAATAAGCAAATTGATAATGCAACAACTTACTTTGGTAACCTAATTGTAGGTCCGGACGAATTAAGAACTTGGGACGCAAGTGTTCTAAGATTAAGTGAAATTTCACTTACTTATGACGTACCTAAAAAGTTATTAGACTCAACTCCATTTGGATCTGCTTCTATTTCTGCACAAGGTTTCAACCTATGGTATGATGCTTATAACACTCCTGAAGGAACAAACTATGATCCAAACATCGCCGGTCTTGGTGTTGGTAACGGTTCAGGTTTTGAATACTTCAATGGTGTTAGTGCAAAAAGAATGGGTGTAAGTGTAAAATTAACGTTCTAATTCAAAAAATATGAAAACTTTAAACAAACTTTCGATTTTAGCTTTAACTAGTATACTAGTATTAAGCTCTTGTGAAACTACTGAGTTAGATCTAACAACAAACCCAAATGCATTAAACCCTACACAGGCTAGTGCAGACTTATTTATGAACGGAATTCAAGAAGATTTTGCATTCTTTGTAAATAGTATGGGTGACACTGGTGCTAGATTAACTAGAATTGCCCAATTGGGTGGTGAAAGAATGTATCGTGATGCTTATTCTCCAAGTTCATTCTCAGGAGTATGGCAAAACGCATACCAAGGTATGATGGAGGATATTAGATTAATGAACATAATTGCTGGCGAAAGCGGCCTTTCATACTATATTGGTATGGGTGAGGTTATGCAAGCCTACACTATGTTAACTCTAGTTGACTACTTTGGTGATGTTCCTTACAGTGAAGCATTATTAGGTTCTGAGAACCTTAACCCTGCACTTGACTCAGGTCAAGCTGTATATAATGCAGCACTAGGCATGCTTGATTCTGCTATTAACAACTTTAGTCAAGGTGGCGCATCTCCTCAGTACGATATGTACTATAATGGAAATGCAGCTGGTTGGATTAAAGCAGCTAATAGTATCAAGAAAAGAGCATATCTTAACTTAGGAGACTATTCTAGTTATAACTCAATAACAAATTATATAACTGATAGTTCAGATGATTTCCAATTCCAATGGGGTACTAATGCAATTAATCCTGATACTAGACATCCTATCTACAGATATAACTATTCAAATACCGGTGCTGGTGATTACCAGTCTAACTGGTTAATGAATCGTATGATGATTGGTAGAAATGGAATGAGAGATCCACGTATTAACTATTTATACTACAGACAAGTTTCTGCAACTCCTGGAACAGATGGTCCAGTTGATGAGGTAAGTCTTGAATGTAGTGTGCCTGGTTTTTACATTGAACCTCACAGAGTAGCTTACGGGCTATATTGTAACCTTACTGAAGGATATTGGGGAAGAGATCATGGAAACGATGAAGGTATTCCACCAGATGGATTCAAAAGAACACTTATGGGTATTTACCCATCAGGTGGAGCTTTTGATGACAATAGCTATGCATCTAAAGGTTTAGGTGATGGTCAAGGTGGTAATGGAATTACTCCTATTGTTGCTAACTCATGGATGCATTTTATGAATGCTGAAGTTGCAGTTATGACAGGTGGAGATCCAACTTCAGAAACTCTTGCTGGTATTAGATCCCACATGAATAAAGTGGATGATATGACAGGAGCACCTGCAATGGACGCTGCAACAATTGATTCGTATATAGCGAACTTTGCTGCTGAATGGACTGCTGCATCTTCTTTAGGCGCTAAGCTTGAGCTTTGGGCTGAAGAATTTTGGGTGACTCAAAGAGGTAACGGTATCGATGCTTATAATTCATACAGAAGAAATGGTTATCCACAAAATCTTCAACCGATGATTGAACCTGATCCAGGGCAATTCCCTGTCTCAATGTGGTATCCACAAAACCTTGCGGCTAATAACTCTAATGTTAATCAGAAATCTGATGTTTCAGGTAGAGTATTTTGGAACTCTAACGGACCAGCGGTCGACTAAAACTATAAAATCATGAAAAAATTATTTATATATATAACTTTAATTGCTCTTGTAGTTTCATGTTCAAAAGAATTTTCTTCTGACGAATATGGTGGTTACGAGATGATGACTGACTTCATGCTTAGTGAGTATGAACAAGGTGCAGCGCTTAGACAAATTACCAAGACTGGTGAATTTCAAGCAGCAACACCTGGTACTTCAGTAGTAAACTGGACATTTGAGCCACACGACCCAGAATCGGGTGCATTGACTCAAAATGTTGAAATGTATTTATCATACAATTCAGGTGCTGAAATGCTTTACACAACTATAAGCAGATCAGAAATGATAGATGGTCCTGTAGGACTTCCTAGATTTGACGTATCTCTTTCACTAAATCAAGCTTTAGGTGCCATGGGTATCTCAAACTTTAGTGGAAACGATGTTGTTAATGTAAGATTTCAATTAAATCTTACTAATGGAAAATCTTATTCAAGATCATCAGTAACTGGGTCTATGACTCAGTCATATTTTAGATCACCTTTCTTATATCCATTAATTATTGGATGTAGATTTGACGCAAACAACACTGGATCTGTAGCAGGTATCTATACCATTAATGGTCAAGATAGCTATGGTGATGGTTGGAATGGTGCATCAGTGGACTTTACAGTTGACGGAGTAACAACAGTAGTAACTTTTGCTACTGGTTCTGATGTCTCTAAAGCTATAACTGTTCCTGCATCAGCTTCAACAGTTGGTATTGCATTCACTTCAGGTGATTGGGATAGTGAAGTTACATATCAAGTTGAGTGGACAAACTTAAGTGGAGGTAATAGCCAAACTGCTTTATCGGACGGAACAAGTCCAGCAGTAGGGTTTAAAGCTCTGAATATTTGTCAGTAAATTTGATAAAACTATTTTAATAAAAAGGAGGTTTTTTAAACCTCCTTTTTTTTTATGTCTATATGGAAAATCAGATTGAAATTTACGGTATTAGAAGTATAATTGAGGCAATAGAAGCCTCAAAAGAAATTTCAAAAGTATACCTATTAAAGACTAACGCTTCGCAAAGTAGTTTGCTTAGAACGTTAATTATTCTTCTTGAAAGAAAAAATATTAAATCATCATTTGTACCTAAAGAAAAATTTAGAAAATACATTGATAAAAACCACCAAGGTGCAGTAGCTATACTGTCACCAGTTTCATTATTATCTATAGAAGATTTAATTTCATCAACATTTGATGAAAAATTACCAAAAACTTACTTATTACTTGATGGTATAACTGATACTAGAAACTTTGGAGCAATTATAAGAACTAGTGTAGCAGCTGATATAGACGGAATAATCATTTCCCAGAGTAACTCTGCTCCTATTAATGCTGATGTTGTAAAAACTTCATCTGGAGGAGTTTTTAAAATACCAATAGCTAGAGTAAGCAACATAAAGGATGCAATTTTATATTTAAACTCAATAAATGTTGATATAATTAGTCTTTCAGAAAAGGCAGATAAAACAATTTATGAAACTAATTTCAAGAAATCCGTAGGTCTTATACTTGGATCTGAAGATAAAGGGATTTCAAAAAGTATAATAGGCTTATCTAATGAAGTAGTAAAAGTTCCTATAAGTACAAAAATTGACTCATTAAATGTCTCGGTGGCTTTTTCAGCGGTCATATTTGAATTAGTAAGACAAAGAAGTTTTTAAGCTAAAAGATGTAATTTAGTAAAAAACAAAAATTGTCTTCAAGTAAATATCTTTCCCTAATTTATTTATTTACAATTATATTAGTTGTAAATGGATGTAGTTCAAGTATTTATCAAAATTTTGAAGATTCAATTTTAATTGAAAATATTTTTGAGGTTAATGATAGTATCATTAAAAAAGATCCTGTTAAATTACTTATTCAACCTACCTCACCTACTAATAAAGTTTTTGGCTTTCCACTTGGTTTGTCTATATATAATCTAGCAAGTGAGAATCCTGATGAAAAATTTGAGAAATGGTTATATAAAAAACCTAATAGATATAAAAGACTTAGTAGACTATTATCAAAAAAACAAATAAAACAACTTAAACAATATAATAACTCATTTAGTGAGTTTTTAAAGAATTTGGGACAAAAGCCTACTAAAATTACAGATACTAATGTTAATGAAAATATATCAAGATTAAAACAGTTTTATAATAACGAGGGTTACTTTGACTCAAAAGTATCTGCTGATACAATTTTAAATTATAATCAAGCTAGTATTAAATATAGTGTTACCAAAAACACTAGATATTTAATTGATTCTATTTCAATAAATACTAATTCTAGAGATATAGATTCATTAATCAGCTCTAATAGAGCTCAAAGTATTTTAAAAAAGGAAGAAAACTTTTCTATAAATAAATTAATATTAGAAAGGGATAGACTAGTAAATTTATTTAAAAATAATGGCATTCACGATTTTCAACAAAGAAGCATTAACTATAATGTTTTAATTGATAGTAGTGGAGTTAATAAAAAAATTCCATTAATCTTAAGTATTAAAAATCCAAATGAACAGGACGTATATCAAATTAGAAAAATAAATGATATTAATATTTATGTTGAATCATTAGATGAATTATCAAATATAGACTCCTATACTGATTCTCTATATTTTAAGGGTATTAAAATATTTTCAAAAGGAAATCTTAATTATTCAACTAAATCATTAACAGAGCCTATATTTTTTAACAAAGGAGAAAATTACAGTGAAGATAAAAAACTACTTACATCCAGATATTTTTCTAATATAGGAGCATTTAAATATCCAAGAATTATATTAGAAGAGAATAACGATTCTCTTTCTTCCTCAATATACCTTTTACCAAGAGATAGATTTAGTTTAGGATTTGATCTTGATTTTACACATTCCAATATTGAGGACTTTGGAATTTCTTTTGGTACAAATTTTAATATTAGAAATGTTTTTAGGGGAACTGAAAATCTTTCATTTAATCTTAATAACTCTATTGGAGCATCAAAGGATATTGGTGATCCTAATGACTCTTTCTTTAATCTTTTTGAATTGGGAGGAAATCTAAATTTAAGAATTCCAAGAGCATTCCTGCCTTTTAAAACAGATAGGCTAATAAGAAAAGAGATGATTCCAGTTACAAATATAATTATTGGATCAACCGTTCAAAAAAATATAGGATTAGACAAACAATATTATAGTGGGATTTATGAAGTAAACTGGAGTCCATCAAAATACTCAAAAGTAAATTTTAAACTACTTGACTTTGAATACGTAAATAATCAAAATATATCCAATTATTTTAATGTTTATAAGAATTCTTATGATAAGTTAAATTATATATCATCTCTTTATAATCTAGAACAGTCAACAATTGATCAAAATGGTGACTTAATTATTCCTGAAGGATCAGATACTTTTATTAATCAAGTACTTAATAATGAGACAACATTAGATTCAGGAACAGATTTTTACAAAAATGTTAGTTCAATACTAGAAAGGAAGAACAGGTTAACTGAAAATAATTTAATAGTTGGATCATCTATTTCAATTAACCGTAATACTCAAGAAAATTTCTTAGATGAGGATTTTTCTCAACTACGAATAAAGTTTGAAATGGTTGGAAGCCTATTTAATGAATTACTTAGAGGAGGAAATCAAAACTCAAATAACAAAGTTGAAATATCAAATATTTTGCCATCACAATATACCAAAGCAGAAGTAAATTATATAAGGCATATTCTTTTAAATAATGGTGATGTTTTTGCTTTAAGAGCTTTTACAGGGATTGCAATACCCTACGGTAATTCAAACTATATTCCGTTTACAAGATCTTATTATGCCGGGGGATCTAATGATAATAGAGCATGGAAAGCATACAAGCTTGGACCAGGAAGTAGCAATAGTATTAATGAATTTAACGAAGCAAATCTAAAAATTGCATTTAACCTGGAATATCGAAATAAAATTTCTGGTAACCTTAATGGAGCATTTTTTATTGACTTTGGTAATATTTGGAATGTAAATGATAATGTTGATGATGAGTCTATGACATTTGATAATTTATCTGACTTAAATGAACTAGCAATTGGAACAGGGATTGGTCTAAGATATGATTTCAATTTTTTTGTACTTCGACTTGACACTGCTTTTAAAACCTACAATCCTGCCAAAGAAAAGACTAATAGATGGTTCACAGACTTTAGTCTAAATAAGGCCGTATTTAATATTGGAATTAATTACCCTTTTTAAGAATAAGTTTAATATTTTTGACAAAATTTAACAAACACTCATTTTGAAAAACAATTTTATTTTTGGAAAAGATAATCAAGAAATAAATAAGCTAGCAAAGCTAAAGAAATTTGCTCTTCCTGCTATTAATGTTTCTGGTACGAACACAATAAACTCAGTTCTTGAGACAGCATCTGAACTAAATAGTCCTGTGATAATTCAATTCTCTAATGGAGGTTCTCAATTTATAGCCGGAAAAGGAATGCCAAGTAAAAATTTTAACACATCTATTGCTGGATCTATTGCTGGGGCATATCATATTCACAAAACTATTGACTATTACAACTCAAAGGTAATTATTCACACAGATCATTGTTCACGAAAATTACTTCCATGGATAGATGGACTTCTTGAATATGGAAAAGGTTTTTATAATAAAAATGGATACCCACTGTTTTCATCACATATGATCGACTTATCTGAAGAACCTATTGAAGAAAATATTGCTACTTGCAAAGAATATCTAAAAAAAATGACAGATTTAGATATGACTCTAGAAATTGAACTTGGTGTGACTGGAGGAGAAGAAGATGGAGTAGATAACTCAGATATTGACTCATCAAAATTATATACACAACCAGAAGAAGTAGCTTATGCATACTCTGAACTTAAATCAGTTAGTGATAAATTTATGATTGCTGCTGCATTTGGTAATGTACATGGAGTATACAAGCCAGGAAATGTAAAATTAACTCCTAAAATTCTTAAAAATTCCCAAGAATATGTTTCAAAAAAGTTTAATGTTCCTGAGAATTCTCTTGACTTTGTTTTTCACGGTGGATCAGGATCATCTGTAGAAGAAATTAGAGAAGCTATAGATTATGGTGTTGTAAAGATGAATATAGACACTGATCTTCAATTTGCATTTACTGAAGGTATAAGAGATTATATGATTGAAAGAAAAGAATATCTTATGACTCAAATAGGTAATCCTGAAGGAGGAGAAAATCCTAATAAAAAATACTATGACCCTAGAGCATGGTTAAGAAAAGGTGAGGAAACTTTTAAAGCTAGATTGATTAAGGCTTTTGAAGATTTAAATAATATCAATACCTTAGATTAAACTCCCTTAGAATGAGTTGGTTCAAAAGAACAAATAAAAATATTAATACAAAGACAGAGGAAAAGAAAGATATTCCTGCTGGCCTTTGGTATAAAACTCCTACAGGAAAAGTCATAGAAAAAAAAGAGCTAGCAGAAAACATGTATGTTAGTCCTGAGGATGATTATCATGTACATATAGGGAGTAAAGAATACTTTGAAATACTTTTTGATAATAAATTTAAAGAATTTAGTTCTGGTATGACATCTGTTGATTTTTTAAAATTTGAAGATCAAAAAAAGTACTCTGATAGATTAAAAGATGCTCAAATCAAGACTAATCTCAAAGATGCAATTAGAGTTGGTTTTGGCAAATCATTAGAAAAAGATCTAGTAATTGCTTGTATGGATTTTAAGTTTATTGGTGGTTCAATGGGGTCTGTAGTAGGAGAAAAAATTTCTATCTCAATAGACTTGGCAATTAAAAAAAAGTGTCCCCTGGTTATTATTTCTAAGTCTGGTGGCGCAAGAATGATGGAGTCTGCAACTTCATTAATGCAGATGGCTAAGACTTCAGCAAAATTAAATGACTTATCGGAAGCGAAATTACCATACATCTCATTATGTACAGATCCAACTACAGGAGGTACTACTGCTTCATTTGCAATGCTTGGAGATGTTAATATAGCTGAACCGAAAGCCCTTATTGCATTTGCTGGACCTAGAGTGGTTAAGGATACAACTGGTCAAGATTTACCAGATGGATTTCAAAAAAGTGAATTTCTTCTTGAAAAAGGCTTCCTAGATTTTATAACTCACAGGAAGGATTTAAAAAGGAAAATAAACCTTTATATTGATTTAATCCAAAATAATCCACTTCGTAAATAAGGATAAATAATTTAATTTTCTAAATATATTCTACTATATTTGCGGCTCAAAAATATTTGAATGACAGTACTCAATAAAGAAGAAGTTTTTAAAGAGTTTGGTAAGAATAAGAAAGATTCTGGTTCTTCTGAAAGCCAAATCGCAATTTTTACTAAACGAATTGAAAGTTTGTCTAGCCACTTAAAAATCAATGCAAAAGACTTCAATACAGAAAGGTCACTTGTTAAGATGGTGGGTAAAAGAAGAAACTTACTTGAGTATCTTAAGAAAACAGATATTGGAAGATACCGTGAAATAATTAAAAAATTAGGTATCAGAAAATAACATTTTTAGTTTGGTTGTCTAAATACACACAACAACAAATAATAACCAAAACTAAATTATGATTCCAAAACCTTCATCTCAAACAATATCATTATCAGATGGTAGAGAAATAAGTATCGAAACTGGTAAACTTGCAAAACAAGCACATGGATCAGTTGTTATTAAAATGGGCGATTGTATGCTCTTATCAACTGTTGTATCAAGCTATAGTGCTTCAAAAGTAGATTTTCTTCCACTAACAGTAGACTATAGAGAGAAATTTGCAGCAGCAGGTAGATTCCCTGGAGGATTCTTTAAAAGAGAAGCTAGACCTAGCAGTGAAGAAATACTTACAATGAGAATAGTTGACAGAGTTTTGCGACCATTATTTCCAAAAGACTATCATTCAGAGACTCAAGTTATGATTCAACTTATGTCAAGTGATGAAAATGTAATGCCTGACGCTTTAGTAGGTTTAGCAGCTTCTGCAGCTTTATCATTATCAGATATTCCTTTTGACGGGCCAATCTCTGAGGTAAGAGTAGCTAGAATTGATGGTGATTTTATAATAAATCCTTCAAGGAGTCAGTTAGCCGAATCAGACATTGATATTATGGTTGGTGCATCTGAAGACTCAGTTGTTATGGTCGAAGGAGAATTTAATGAAATTTCTGAGGAAGAAATGGCTGATGCTATAAAATTTGGTCATGAGGAAGTAAAAAAACATATAGACGCACAAAAAAAGCTAATCAAAATGGTGGGTGTGAGTTCAGAGAAAAGAGAATATGATGGAGCAGAAGAAGATTCTGAGCTAGAAACTGAAATTTCAAAAAAAGTTTATCAAAAATCTTATGATATAGCTAAGAAGGGACTTTCTAAAAATGAAAGAAGTGAACACTTTAGTTTATTAAAAGAAGAGCTAATTGAATCTTATGATGAAGAAACATTAGAAGAGAAGAAAAATTTAATTACAAACTACTTCTATAAAGCACAAAAGAAAGCAATCAGAGATCTGGTTTTAAATGACGGTATTAGACTTGACGGAAGAAAGACAGAAGAAATTAGAGATATATGGACAGAAGTAGGCTATCTTCCTTCAACTCATGGATCTGCAGTTTTCACTAGAGGTGAAACTCAATCACTTGCATCTGTTACTCTTGGAACAAGTAGAGAAGTAAATATGATTGACATGCCAACTAATCAATCTGAAGAGACATTTTATTTACATTACAATTTTCCTCCATTTTCCACAGGGGAAGCTAGGCCTTTAAGAGGAACCTCTAGAAGAGAAATTGGACATGGAATGTTAGCTCAAAGAGCTCTTGAGAAGGTAATGCCAGAAGATTGTCCTTATACCGTTAGGATCGTATCTGAGATACTAGAATCTAATGGTTCATCATCAATGGCATCAGTTTGCGCAGGATCACTAGCCTTAATGGATGCTGGTATAAAAATCAAAAGCAATGTTTCAGGTATAGCTATGGGACTTATTGGTGAAGGTGATAATTATGCGATACTATCAGATATCTTAGGAGACGAAGATCACCTAGGAGATATGGACTTTAAGGTTGCAGGGACTAAAGAGGGTATTACAGCTTGTCAAATGGATATTAAAATAAAAGGATTAAAATATGAAATTCTTGTAGAAGCATTACATCAAGCTAAAAAAGGAAGACTTGAAATACTTGATAAATTAGATGAATCAATAAACAAACCAAATGAAACTGTTAAGGCTCATGCACCTAAAATGGTAACCATGGAGATTCCTAAGGATTTCATAGGTGCAGTTATAGGTCCTGGTGGAAAAATGATACAACTACTTCAAAAAGAAAGTGAAACTACAATTGTAATTAACGAAAGAGATGAAGTTGGTATTGTTGAAATTTTGGGTGTTGATCAGGAAAAGATTGATAATGCAATTGAAAAAATTAAAAATTTAATATTTCAACCTATTATTGATGAAGTTTATAAAGTAACTGTGGTCAAAATATTAGATTTTGGAGCTGTAGTAGAATTTGTTCCTGGAAAAGAAGTTCTTCTTCACGTATCAGAAATTGCATGGGAAAGAGTTGAAAAAGTTACAGAATACTTGAATCTAGGTGATCAAATTGAAGTCAAATATATGGGTATTGACAAAAGAACTAGAAAACAAAAAGTTTCTAGAAAAGTACTTCTTGAAAGAAAATAATTTATTTTTTCATTTTGGAACAATTTTTGTAGCATTATATAGTCTATGAGACAACTAAAAATAACAAAACAGGTAACCAATAGAGAGACTGCCTCTCTAGATAAATATCTTCAAGAAATTGGTAAGGTAGACCTAATTACAGCAGAGGAAGAGGTTGAATTAGCCCAAAGAATAAAAAAAGGAGATCAATTTGCTCTTGAGAAACTTACCAAAGCTAACCTAAGATTTGTTGTTTCTGTAGCTAAACAATATCAAAATCAAGGCCTAACTCTCCCAGATTTAATTAATGAAGGTAATCTTGGTCTTATAAAAGCAGCTCAAAGGTTTGATGAAACAAGAGGATTTAAGTTTATTTCATATGCTGTTTGGTGGATTAGACAATCTATTCTTCAGGCTCTTGCTGAACAATCTAGAATTGTAAGGCTACCTCTAAATAAAATTGGATCAATAAATAAAATTAACAAGACTTATGCTTTTCTTGAGCAAGCTCATGAGAGAGCACCTTCTGCTGAAGAAATTGCAAAAGAGCTTGATATGACAGTTAACGATGTTAAGGAGTCCCTAAAAAACTCAGGTAGACATGTATCAATGGATGCACCTTTGGTAGAAGGAGAAGATTCAAACCTTTATGATGTTCTAAATAGCGGAGAATCACCTAATCCAGACAGACAACTATTACATGAGTCTCTTAGAACTGAAATAGAAAGAGCTTTAGATACCCTTACTCCTCGAGAAGCTGATGTTGTAAGACTATATTTTGGTCTTGGAAATCAGCATGCCATGACTCTGGAAGAAATTGGAGAAACATTTGATTTAACTAGAGAAAGAGTAAGACAAATTAAAGAAAAGGCTATAAGAAGGCTAAAACATACTTCAAGAAGTAAAATTCTTAAAACATATCTAGGGTAAACTGATAATCCCTGTTAATGTTTATATCTTTTATTACAAGATTTATTTAATTAATTAAGGATATTTTATATTCGTAACAAAACATCATGTCTATTAAAATAGCCCCATCTATTCTAGCTGCAGACTTTGGCAATCTTGCTCATGATTGCAAAAAAATTGATAATAGTAATGCTGACTGGTTCCATTTAGATGTCATGGATGGATTGTTTGTTCCTAATATATCTTTTGGTATGCCTATTGTCAAATCAATTAGACAAATGACAAAAAAACCTCTTGATGTTCATTTGATGATTGTGGAGCCTGAAAGATATGTAGATAAATTTATTGAAATTGGATCTGATATACTTACTGTTCATGTTGAGGCTACTACAAAAATGGATTATATCATAGACAAAATTAATCAATCAGGAATTAAATCTGGAATTGCTATTAATCCTGATACCCCAATTAGTAAATTAGAAAATTACATTACTAATATTGACCTGATTTGCTTAATGGGAGTTCATGCAGGATTTGGAGGGCAAAAATTTATTGAAAAAACATTTAATAGACTTGAAGAACTTAAAAGTTTAATTAATTCTAAAAAATCATCTGCCCTTATTGAGATTGATGGCGGAGTAAATGAAAATAATTCTGAAAGACTTAAAACTTTAGGTGCAGATATTCTTGTTGCAGGAAGCTATGTTTTTAATTCTTCAGACTATAATGCTGCTATTGATTTTTTGAAATAAACATTAATTTAGAATTTCTAATTTTGTTAAGATTAAATGATGAATTTATTTAAAATATTAAAATTAAGTTATTTCTTAATTTTTTTTATTGCTTGTAACTCTTCTAGCAGTTTTGATGATGAAAATCTAAATTCAATTAATGAAGATATTAATATTGGTGAAAACCAAAATTTAAATTCTAATAGTTCAGATCAAACTCAATTTACTCTTCTCGCATTAGGTGATAGTTATACTATTGGAGAAGGAGTCGATGAAGATCAAAGATGGCCTAATCAATTTATTCAAGTTGCCTATGAAAATGGTGTAGATTTCATAAGTTCTAGAATAATAGCAGAGACAGGCTGGAAAAGCTATGATTTAATTAACGCAATAGAGTCAAGCAATTTTGAAAAAAAATATGATTATGTATCACTATTAATTGGAGTAAATAATCAATTTAACTCAAAGCCTGTTAGTGAATTTAAAAATGACTTAGATAAACTATTAATCAAAATAAATAATTTAAAGAAAAAAAATGGTAGTGTTTTAATAATTTCTATTCCTGATTGGGGATCATCACCATTTGGAGAGGGTTTTGATAGAAATGAAATATCAAATGAAATAAATACTTTTAATAATAGTTTGAAAAGCTTTGCAAATATTAATGGTTTAAAGTATGTTGATGTAACTGAAATATCTCGAAGAGCAATTAATGAACCTAATCTTATTGCAGTTGACAATTTACATCCTAGTGGTATAATGTATCTCAAGTGGGCAAAAAAAATTTTTCAAGTTTGGATAGACTAAAAAAAACAGCAATTGATTTTGATATAAGTGACAAACTCTCAAGCTTTAGAGAAGAGTTTATTATTCCTAAAAATAAGATCTATCTAGATGGAAACTCCTTAGGTTTATTATCCAAGAATACGATAAGTAGCTTAAATAGCTTAATAAAAGAAGAATGGGGAAATGATTTAGTTTCTAGTTGGAATAAAAGTTGGGTTGACCTTCCAAAAAATATATCAGGAAAGATAGCCTCTATTATTAATTCTAAAGGAGAAGAAGTTTACGTGGGTAGTTCTACATCAAATAATCTTTATAAGCTAATTAAGAGCATATTAGACGCTAATAAGGATATAAAAAGTATATCTACTGATAGTTTAAATTATCCATCTGATAAATATATATGTAAAGGTGTTTCTAAAGATTACAATATTGATTTTAATCTTTTAGATTACAGGAATGACTCATTACCAAATATTGAAGAACTTAAAAAATTCATATTAAAAACAAAGGGTATTTTAATTCTTTCTCATGTTACATATAAAAGTTCATATAGATACCCAATTATTGAAATAAACAGGTTTTGTAAGGATAATGATACAATAGTAATTTGGGACTTAAGTCATTCTATAGGCGCAATTGATATTGACATGAATCATAATGAATTAAACTATGCTGTTGGGTGTACTTATAAATACTTAAATGGTGGACCTGGATCTCCTGCATTTATATATGTCAGAAAAAGTGAAATTAGGAAATTAAAATCACCAATTAAAGGTTGGTTTAGTCATAAAAATCCGTTTGACTTCTCTGATGATTACAAAGAGTCTAATTCTATGGATAAATTCTCTAATGGCACACCACATATACTCTCGTTAGCAACTCTAAAAACATCACTTGATATAACTATAAATGCATCAACAAAAAGATTAGAAAATAAATCAGAAAGTTTATTTAAATTTTTTCTCTATATATATGAGGAAGAATTAAAGGATTTAAACTTTGAATTGATGACACCTGAAAACAAAGATGAAAGGGGTTCCCATATATCAATTAAACATGAAGAAGCTTGGCGAATATCTAAATGTTTAATTTCTCCTGTAAACCAAAATTCAAAAGAAATTATTGTTGACTACAGGCCAAAAAATATAATCAGGATAGCATTAACTCCACTATATACTTCTTTCGAAGATATTTATTGCTTTTGTTTCAGAGTTATAGAAATAATAAAAAAGGGAGAGTTTAAAAACAAGGATAGTTCAATGCAAGGGGTTACTTAAATTTTAAATTTATCTAATTCATCAATTTACTTTTAACCATTTCTGCTATTACTTTTCCTTCAGCTTTCCCTGAAGTTTTTTGATTAACATTAGAAATAACTTTCCCCATATCTTTCATTGAGTTAGCATTTAAGTCTTTTATTACGGAATCAATAATCACAGATAATTCAATTTCACTTAGCTGATCTGGTAAAAATTCTGAGATAATCTTTGCTTGAGAAATTTCAATATTAGCAAGTTCTTCTCTTTTTTGCTCATTGAATATTTTGGCACTTTCATTCCTCTGCTTTACCATCTTTTGAAGTATTTTAAGAATTACAGCCTCATCAACTTGATTTTTTGAACTAGTTTTAGTTTTCTCTAATAATATTCCAGCTTTAACAGCTCGAAGGGAATCTAACCTTAAAGTATCTCTACTTTTCATTGAGTCCTTAATTGACTCATTAATTTTATTTTCTAAACTCATATTAATCAACGTTATCATGAAGATATGTATTTACATTTGGAAATTCTAACTTATTATCCTCATTTAGAATTGTGTTTGATAGTATATCCTCATTATTAGATTTTTGATCATTTATTTCAATACCCATTCTTTTATATGCTGGAATTTTTTCTAAATCTTCAATTGTCGAATTTTTATTCTTAAACACATAATTATATTGTTTTAGATTTTCTTTTCTAATTAAATTTTCATTATCAAGATTAGTATCTATTGGTTTTTCAAATAGATTTTCAGTCTTTTTTCTTTCATTTATCTCAATTTCATCATTGCCTGGAATAACATCATTGACATCATAGTCAATAGATACTTCATCATTAAGATCTAGTTTAATAAACTCAATATTATCTTCTTCAATATTACTAATATCGGTTATGTGTTCTTTTTCAAAATTGTTATGACTCTCATATTCAAGATCACTTTCAATAATTTCATGTTTCTCCTTATTATTACTTATTTCATTATCATAAGAAAAAAGATCAAATGAAATTTCATTATTTGAATCACTATCTTTTGAAAAATTATTTAATTCAGGGAACACATATTCAACATCATTAACCTCAATCTCATCAATATTAATTTCTGGCTCTACAACTTCATAAGTAATATCTATATTACTTAATATTTCATTTATTTCACTTTCAATTTTCTTTTGTTGAGACTCATCATTTAACTTTTCATCAATAATCACATCCGTTTGATTTGTTAAATTATCTACAACCTCTTTGTCTTCATCAATCAATGTTTTTTCAAAAGGATGATCTTGATCTAGATTATATATTATTTTTTTGGATTCAGAACTTACTAGACTTTTTTGTTTTTCATCACCAAACCCAGTAGCTATAATTGTAACAGAAATATTATTTCCTAATCCAATATCTTCTCCTACTCCCATTATTATGTTTGCACTATTACCTGTCTCATTTTGAATATATTCATTTATTTCACCTATCTCATCAATTGTAATTTCCTCAGAACCAGAGACAATAAGTAATAAAACATTTTTACTTCCCTCAATTTTATTATCATTAAGTAATGGAGAATCTAAAGCTTTAATTACAGCTTCATTTGCTCTATTTGATCCACTTGTGATAGATGATCCCATTATAGCAGTTCCACTATTAGATAATACTGTTTTTGCATCCTTTAGATCTATATTTTGTGTGTAGTGGTGAGTAATTACTTGAGCAACACCTCTTGCAGCAGTAGCTAATACCTCATCTGCTTTTGAAAATCCTTCTTTAAAGCCTAGATTTCCGTAAACATCTCTTAATTTATTGTTGTTGATTATAATTAATGAATCTACAGATCGTTTTAATTTTTCTAATCCTTTAACTGCTTGTAATTCTCTGTTTTTTCCTTCAAAATTAAATGGAATAGTTACTATTCCTACTGTTAAAATATCAAACTCTTTAGCCATTTCAGCTATAATAGGTGCCGCTCCTGTTCCTGTTCCACCACCCATTCCTGCAGTAATAAACAGCATCTTTGTTTGAGTTTCCAATAGATTTTTTAATTCCTCATAACTTTCTAAAGCAGCTAGTTTTCCTATTTCAGGATTGGCTCCTGCACCAAGTCCTTCTGTTAAATTAACTCCAAGTTGAATCTTATTAGGGACAGGACTTTCTTCTAATGCTTGTGAATCTGTATTACATACAACAAAATCTACACCTTTTATTCCCTGTTTATACATATGATTTACAGCATTACTTCCTCCACCGCCTACTCCCATAACTTTCATTACATTACTCTTATTTTTTGGTAAATCAAAACTAAAGTTTGAATCTATTTCTGTTTTCATTTTATGACTTTTTATTAATTATCAATTGTGTTATCTACGTTATCTACTTTATCTATAAATTTTTTAAAACCTTCCCCCCATTTTGTCAAGATTGTTTTTCTTTCTTGGTTCACTAGATCATTTCCTGTTGAGTTTGATAAAGAATTTTCATCTTCTGTATTATTCTCAATTGCTTTCATCAATAAACCAACTGCAGTTGAATAAATTGGATTATACTCATCTGAGTCTCCTGCTAAATGTTCCCCTGGAAAGCCGATTCTAGTATCCATTCCTGTGACATATTCAGTCAATTGCTTTAAATGTCTTAGTTGACTACCTCCTCCAGTTAAAACAATTCCAGCAATTAATTTCTTTTTTGAATCTTCATGACCATAGTTTTTGATTTCTAGATAAGCCTGTTCTATTATTTCAACAACTCTTGCATTAATTATTTTAGATAGTGTTTTTAAGGAAATTTCTTTAGGGTCTCTTCCTCTTAGCCCAGGAATTGAAACAATTTCTGAGTCTTTGTTTTCTCCTGGCCATGCTGAACCAAATTTAATTTTAAGTTGTTCTGCCTGGTTTCCAATTATCGAACACCCCTCTTTAATATCCTCAGTAATAACATTTCCACCAAATGGAATAACAGCAGTATGTTTAATTATTCCATCTTTAAAAATTGCAACATCGGTAGTTCCACCTCCTATGTCAATTAATGCAACACCAGCCTCTTTTTCTTCATTTGATAAAACAGCATCTGATGATGCTAAAGGCTCAAGAGTTATATCACCCATCTCTAAACCAGAACTTTTTATGCATTTTCCAATATTTCTAATAGATGAAACTTGTCCTACTACTATGTGGAAATTTGCTTCTAACCTACTTCCATACATACCTATAGGTTCTTTAATTTCAGATTGACCATCTACTTTAAAATCTTGAGGTAAAACATGAATAATTTCTTCACCAGGGAGCATAACTAGTTTATAAACTTGATCAATTAATTTATCAATATCATTATCATTAATTACTTCGTCAGGATTTTCTCTTGTTATATAATCACTATGTTGAAGACTTCTAATATGTTGTCCTGCTATCCCAACTGCAACCTCTTTAACTTCAATACCAGATTTTAACTGTGCTTCATCAACAGCTATTTTAATTGACTGTATTGTTTGTGTTATATTATTTACTACCCCCCTATGAACTCCTAAACTTTGAGATTTTCCAACACCAATAACTTTGACTTTATTAAATTGATTTTTTTCTCCAACCATTGCAACTATCTTTGTGGTTCCAATATCTAACCCAACTGAAAAATTTTTATTCATAACTTTATTTTTTGATCGCTATCAAACGATTATTGTATACCAAATCAATCTGCTTATAATCTTTACTTATTGATTTATTATTTTGGTATGCATAAAATCCTTTTAACGTTTTTAGTTTATTTTTTAATTGATATTCATTTCCTATTCTTATATCTAAATCATAGTTTTTAATGTTTACATATATTTCTCCTTCTTTAAAGCTTATAGATTCAAGCTTATTATGAAAGAATTTATCCTCATCAAAACCTTTAATAATTTTTAGAATTTTTGGAATTTCAACCTTAGCTATAATTCCTATTATTTGCGGTAAACTATCACTTAATATTTTGTTTGAACTAATAATTACTCCTGAGGAATCTATATAAGAGTTTGACTCTATTAGGACAGCTAATGGTTCTCTATCTATTATGTCAATTTCTAGTTCTAAATTACTGTTATAATAAATTTCAATATTTCTAATTGAATTTATTTTATTTAATTCGTTTTCAATTTTTTGAAATTCATTAGTTTTAACTAATTCAAATATTCGCTCTTCTTTCATTAAACTGTCAACAATTTTTTTATTATCAAAAGATCTAAAACTAGTATAATTTATATTTTGATAATTATTGAACTCAATAAAAAAGCTAAATAAGCTCATACTAATTATTACAAAAACTAACCCTATCATTCTTATTAAACTACTCATTTGTAAATATTTCTTTATTTAAATTATCTGTAAGATTTCCAGCTCCTAGGATTGATATTACATCAGTATTTGAATTGATTATTATATCATTAATTGAATCTTTACTTATCATTTCTTTCTTTGATGAATTTATCTTTTTAAGCAATAATTGAGAATTAACTCCATCAATAGGCTTTTCTCTGGCAGGATAAATATCTAATAGATATACCTCATCAAACTTTGATAACACTAAAGCAAACTCATCCATAAAATCTCTTGTTCTTGAAAATAAATGGGGTTGGAAAATGACAGCCTTTGATTTATTCTTATAATTTGTAATAATTGTATCATAAACTGATTCGATTTCAGTTGGGTGATGAGCATAGTCATCTATTATAATTTTATCATCAATTGTGTAGACTTCCATCCTTCTCTCAATTCCTTTTAAACTTCCTAGAAATGGTAATAATTCTTTAATATCTATTTCTTTAATCTGATCAATTACAGATAGTGCAGATAGTACATTTTTAAGATTATGCATACCAATAATTTTGACATATACATTAGTGAAATAATTATCTGGTGTTTTTAAATTAAACGAAATACCATTATTTTTCATTAGTATATTAGAAGCTCTATAATCAGCTTCATTTGTAATTGAAAATGTATAATCTCTTTTTATTTTGATTTGCTCTTCAGCGACCAAGCCGTTAGTTACGTTTGATGCAAAAAGCTCGAAACTTTTATTTAAAGAATCAAAATCTCCATAAACATCAAGATGATCACTTTCAATTGAAGTAATTACAGCATAATCCGGTGATAAATTTAAAAATGACCTATCATATTCGTCTGCCTCAACAACAACATAATCATCTCCAGTATAAATATAATTTGAATTATATCCTTTCATAATTCCACCAACAAATGCCTTAAATTTCACACCATGAGAATACAGAAGATGACTAATTATACCTGTAGTTGTAGTCTTTCCATGAGTACCAGCTACTGCAATACATTTAGAATTTTTTGTTATTTCACCAAGAATTTCTGATCTCTTATAAATTTTATTTAATCCCTTAGAGATAAAGTATTCAAGATAAATATTATCGTCCTTCACTGCAGGAGTATATATTATTTCTACATCATCTCCCATCATTTCTTTTGGAATCAAATCAAGGTTTAATTTATTAGTAATAACTATTCCTTTATTTAATAAAATTTTAACTGCTCGACTATTTTCTCTATCATATCCAAAAATAATATTTCCTTTATCATGAAGGTATTGAGCAATTGATGACATTCCAATACCTCCAATTCCAATAAAAAAATATTTTTTATTTATCATTATTAAAATGTTTTTTTATTATTTCAACAATATCATTTGAAGCATTGGGTAATGCCATTAATGAAATATTTTCAGAAAGTTCATTTCTCAAATTTTTATCCTTTAATAATAAATCAAGTTTATTCTTGAAAATTAAATCAAGATCTTTCTCCTCGATGCATATACAAGCATTCTTTTCTTCAATTTTCCTTGCATTTTCTAATTGATGATTTTCAGAAACATTAGGAGAGGGAATTAAAATAGCTGGTTTTGAAACAATTGCTAATTCAGAAAGAGTTAAAGCACCACTTCTAGCTAATATAATATCAGATGAATAATATATTGAATCAATATCATTAATAAAGTCAGTTACATAAATCGAATCAGAATTATATTTCTTGTAATCTTTAAGATATCCCTTTCCACATTGCCATATAATAAATACATCTTTAGAAATAATAAAGTCAATATTTTTTTCAATTGTTTTATTTATTTTATCAGAGCCTAAACTTCCTCCAAAAATTGAAATTATAATCTTATTATCTTCTATATTTAATTTTTTCTTAATATTAACAGAGCTATTTGATTTACTAATTGATTCTCTTATTGGATTTCCCGTTAAAAACAACTTTTTTGAAGGAAAGTATTTTTCCATTTTATCATATCCAACAGATATATAATTTGCATAACTTGATAAAAGTCTATTAGAAATTCCAGGTAATGAATTCTGTTCTTGAATTAATGTTGGTATTCTTAAAAGTGATGAAATAAATACAATTGGGAAACTTGCAAAACCCCCAGTTCCAATTACAAATTTTGGATTAAACTTAATAATGATAAATAGAGAATGAATAAAACTAACAATGAGCTTAAAAGGTAAAAGTAAATTTTTAATTGAGAAAGATCTTTGAAGTCCACTTATCCATAAACCCTCTATATTATAGCCATGTCTAGGGACAATATTCATTTCCATCCTTCCTTTTGCCCCAACAAATTTTATTTCAGAGTTAGAAAAAGATTCTTTAATCTTATTTGCAATAGATAAAGCAGGATATATGTGCCCTCCTGTTCCTCCACCTGAAATTATAAATCTATTATTATCTACCATTCTTATTTTTTATTGAAGAACTAACGCTAAGTATCATTCCTAAAGAAATACAAGTCATCCATGCTGAAGATCCTCCACTGCTAATTAGAGGTAAGTTTTGTCCAGTTACAGGAATTATTTGAGTAGCTACTGAGATATTTGTAAATGCCTGTATTATTATAAAAACACCAAGACCAGAAACTAATATTTTTCCAAATCTGTCATCAATTCGATGAGTTATTGATAAAAATCTAAAGAACATTAATATGTATAGACAAATAATAAAAGCTCCACCTATAGAACCCCATTCCTCAACAATTATTGCAAAAATAAAATCTGAATTACTTTGAGGTAGATGATTTTTCATTATACTTTTTCCAGCTCCAACACCAATTAAACCTCCATTATTAATTGCCATTTTTGCTCTTTCTATCTGATAACTTGCATCCAAATTTTTATTTGATCCAAAGTTTTCAATTCTACTTAACCACGTATCTATTCTATTTGGGAATTTATCTGGAAAAGTTTTAGCTGTAAAAAAGAAAGTTATTAATAGAAAACCTAATATTAAAAAAACTTTAAATAAGTGTCGTAATGGAAATCCTGAAATAAAAAGAGTAATTACCAAAGCTGTAAAAATTAAAAATGCTGATGAGAAATTAGCTGGAAATATTAAAAAAATATATGTAAAAATTGGAAGCCAAAGCGGTATTAAGGTTTCAGAAAATTTAGTTTTTGACAATTCTACTTTTGAAAGATATCTAGCTGTATAGGTTATTATAATTATAGCTGCAAGAGCTGAAGTTTGAAAACTTATACCTACAAATGGAATATCAATCCATCTACTTGCCGCTGAACCCCCTATTATAGTTCCCTGAGACAAAGTATAAACTAATAATCCTATACCAATTGGCAAAAGAATTATTGACATCCCCCTAAAAAATTTAAATGGAACTAGTTTGATAGATAACATCAGTATAAAACCAAATAGTATTACTATCAAGTGTTTTACTAAATAATATATTGGTGACGCGCCATCTATTACATATGAAAGGTATGAGCTTGATGAGAAAACAGGAAAAAAAGAAAATAGAGATAGTAGTAATATAATTACTAATAAAACTTTATCTCCAAATATTAAACTTTTAGTACTCATCTATAAATTTCTAACTGCTTTTTTAAACTGATTTCCCCTATCCTCATAACTATCAAATAAATCAAAACTGGCACATGCAGGAGACAAAAGAACATTATCCTTTTTTTCTGCAATTTTATTTGCAACTTTAACAGCTTCAGTGATTGATTCTGTCTCTATTATGATTTCAATTACTGGCTTGAATGTTTCAATAATTTTATCATTATCAATTCCAAGGCAAATGATAGCTTTTACCTTCTCTCTAACAATTGGTAGCAATTCAGAATAATCATTTCCCTTGTCCACCCCTCCTGCTATCCAAACTGTAGGATATTTCATTGAATCTAATGCATAATAAGCGGCATTAACATTTGTTGCTTTTGAATCATTAATATAATTTACTCCTTGTATCGTTAGAAAGTTTTCAAGACGATGAGGGAGGCCTGAAAAAGTTAGAAGACTTTCTCTAATTATTTCATTATCAATTTTAAGCAAATCTGAAACTGTAATTGCAGCCATTGCATTCAGTAAATTGTGCCTTCCTTTAAGCGCAAAATCTTCGGTATTTATCATGATAGTTTTTTTTTTGTTAGAAAGAATTTGATTGTCTATTAATACTTTGTTTTGATTGTTATTATAAATTCCTATTGAAATTTTATTTGTGATTAAATTTTTAGACTTTAAAGCCTCTATTAAAACTTTATCATCTGAATTATATATCAGATAATCTGATTCATCTTGATTTTCTGTAATTCTCATTTTGGCATCAACATATTTGCTAAAATTATTTTCATATCTGTCTAAGTGATCTTCTATTATATTAGTTATAATGGAAATATTTGGTTTAAATTTCTTAATATCATCAAGTTGAAAACTGCTTACCTCTAGTACATAGAAATCTTTATCTCCAGACATAAGCATTTTTGAAAAGCTATCACCAATGTTTCCTGCTAAGCCAACATTTAAACCAGCTTTCTTTAGTATATGATATATTAGTTTAGTTGTGGTGGTCTTTCCATTTGTTCCAGTAATACAGATTTTAAATGAATTAGAATAACTACTAGCAAATTCAATTTCAGAAATTATAGGAATGTCAAATGATTTTATTTTAGAAATTATTATAGATGTGTTAGGTATTCCTGGACTTTTAATGATTAAATCAGAAAACTTTATTTTATCAAACGAATGATCTTTTTCTTCAAATTTGATTGAATTTTTAACGAATATTGATTTTATATCTTTTCTTATTTCACTTATATCTGACACAAATACATTATGTCCTTTTTGATGTGCTAGCATAGCTGCTCCAAATCCACTTTCACCTGCGCCAAGAATAGTTATATTTTTTATCATCTAATTTTCAATGTTAAAATTGTTATTAGAGCTAGAGATATTCCTATAATCCATAATCTTGAGACTATCTTACTTTCATGATAACCAGCTTTTTGAAAATGGTGATGAATTGGAGACATTAAAAAAATTCGTTTTCCAATACCTGTTTTACTTTTAGTTATTTTAAAATAGCCAACTTGAAAAATAACTGATAGAGCTTCTAAGAGAAAAACTCCACATAGGATTGGAATTAATAACTCTTTTCTTATTAAAATTGAAATTACTGCAATTAAACCTCCAACAGTCAAGCTCCCAGTATCTCCCATAAAAACTGTAGCTGGATATGTATTATACCAAAGAAAACCTACTAATGAACCTAATAGTGAAGCTATAAAAATTGTTATCTCTCCAACTCTTGGTATATACATTATATTGAGATAATCTGAGAAAATTATATTACCGGAAGTCCATGCGAAAACTCCAAGAGTAAATACTATTATAGCTGATAAACCTGCAGATAAACCATCTAATCCATCTGTTAAATTATTAGAATTGGAGACTGCTGAGATTATAAATATTATAATTGGAATAATTATTAACCAGATGAATTTATCTCCATTTTTAAAAAGACTATTTGATATTTCACTGTAGTTAAGTTCATTGTCTTTAAAGAATGGTACAGTAGTCTTATAAGACTTTATTTCTTTAAGTTGTGAGAATTTAATTTTTTCTTCATTTTTATTAAACTCTACTATAGTTATATCATTACTTGACAACAATACTAATCCAACAAAAACTCCTAATAAAGATTGACCAGCTATTTTAAATTTTCCTTTTAATCCTTTTTTATCTTTCTTAAAAACTTTAATATAATCATCAATAAAACCAATAATCCCAAGCATTAACGTTGAGATAATCAATATTTGAATATATATGTTTTCAAGATTAGACATTAAAATTACTGGAATGAGTGTTCCTATTATAATTATTAAACCACCCATAGTAGGAGTTCCTACTTTTTTATCTTCTCCTTCAAGTCCAAGCTCTCGAATATTCTCACCTATTTGTTTCCTTTTTAAATAATTAATTATTTTTTTTCCAAAAACAATAGATATAATAAGTGATAGTAATACAGATACAGCAGCTCTAAAAGATAAATAACTAAACAAACTTGCACCTGGAAAATTAAATTGACTTTCTAATATTTCGAACAGATAGTATAGCATGTTTATTTATTAAAAATTTGTTTTGCAATTTTAAAATCATCAAACTGAATTCTCTTATTATTTTTTAGCTCTTGATAATCCTCATGACCTTTTCCTGCTATCAGAACTATATCTCCTTTTATACTATTTTCTTTTGCTTCTATAATTGCTTTTAATCTTTCTATCTCTATTGAAACTTTATCAGTATTAAATTTTGACACACCCTCAATCATGTCATTAATAATAGAATTAGGATCTTCAGATCTTGGATTGTCTGAAGTAAATATTACTCTTGAACTAAGATCAGAACAAATTTTACCCATAATTGAACGTTTATCTTTATCCCTATCTCCTCCACAACCAATAACAGTTATTAGGTTTTGACTTGATGATTTTATTTTGTTTATTGTTGATATTACATTTTCTATTGCATCAGGAGTATGAGCATAATCAACGATAACAGTAACTTTATTAGTTGATAAAAAAGATTGCAACCTACCAACTACACTTTCAAGCATACTCATAGCAGTTAGTAATTTAATTTTATCAATATTGTATAGTTTCCCTATAGAGTAAATGGCTAATAAATTTGAAGCATTGAACTTACCTATTAGCTTAGTCCAAATCTCACTACTCTCTATACTTAGAAGCATTCCATTCAATTGTTGTTCAATTATTCTTGATGAGAAGTTAGACTTTGACTTTAACGAATATGAGTATACCTTAGCTGAAGTATTTTGAACCATATATTTTGCATTTTTATCATCAATATTGATAAGTGCAAAAGATTTTTTACTTAGTGAATCAAATACAGTTTTTTTGGTATCTCTGTAGTCTTTAAATGATTTATGATAATCAAGATGATCATGAGTAAGGTTTGTAAAAATTATTCCTTTAAAATCTAACCCATTCACTCTTTTCTGATAAATCCCATGAGATGAGACCTCAATAAAACATATTTGAACTTCTTTATTTATCATTTCAGATAAATGATAATTTAGTGTTATTGGATCAGGAGTTGTATTCTTTGATGTTTTGATAAAATCATCATATTCAATATTTATAGTTGATACTAATCCAGATTTAACTTCTAATTCATTAAATAATTTATAAAGAAGTGATGCAATAGTTGTTTTTCCATTTGTTCCTGTAACACCTATCAAATCAATTTTTGAAGATGGGTTATCATAAAAATTTGAAGCTATTATTGAAAGTGCTGATTTTGAACAATTAACACATATGTAAACTGATTTATTTTTTTTGAAATTTTTAGGCAATACTTCACAAACAATAACAGAGGCTCCATTTTTAATAGATTGGTCTATGTAATCATGACCATCAATATTATGACCTTTTATGGCTATAAAAAGAGTTTTATTTTCAACATCCCTTGAATCAAAAGTTATTTTTGTAATATCTATATCAGTATCTCCATAAACGGAATCTATGTTTACTTTAAATAATATTTCTTTTAACTTTTTCAAAATAGTATATCTATATCCTTTTTACTTATTTCAATTTCTATTGGAATTCCAGTTATAATTTTCTGTGCTACTTTTTTAAATACTGGAGCAGCTACTGAGTTTCCATAAAATCCTTTAGATTTATTAGGTTTATTAATAACTACTATAGCAGAATATTTTGGATTGTCTGAAGGAAAATAACCGACAAAACTCGATACGTACTCAGTTTCACCTGATGTATAACCTATCTGACTTGTCCCTGTTTTTCCTGCAATTTTAATATTTTTATCATATATATTATTTGCTGTCCCCCATGGTTTTTCGACAACATTTTTTAACATCATTTGAACAGATTTTAAAGTTTTATCAGAGCATATAGAAGCCATAATTACCTCTCTATCTATCGTGTAAACTGGTTTTTCTCCAAACGCGCCTATACTACTTATAAAGCTTGGCTTAACCATTTCTCCATTGTTAGCTACGGCGTTATAGAAAGTTAGAGTTTGCAAAGGGGTCATACTAACTCCATAACCAAAAGCCATCCATGGCAAAGAAATTCCACTCCAATTATCATCATCAGGATGAGGGATTTTAGGTTTCCCTTCTCCCTTTATATCAACATTAACTTTTTGATCTAGTTTCATGTTAATTAATCTATCAACAAATCTTTCAGGATTATCTTTATAATTGTCATAAATGATTTTAACTATTCCAGTATTTGAAGAAACCTCGAAAGCTTTAGAAACTGTAATAACCCCGTACCCTTTCCTATTTGAGTCTTTCACCTCTTCATTGTAAAACTTAAGCACTCCATTTCCAGTATCAACTGAGTCTTTAGGACTTACAGCACCATCTTCTAATGCTGCTATTAGACTCATTAATTTAAATGTAGACCCGGGCTCTTGACTTTCCCAAATACCGTAATTAAGTTTTTCATAATATTTACCCTTAGATGTTCTCGCTAAGTTTGAAATCCCTTTTACCTTGCCTGACTTTGTCTCCATTACTATCATGGTTCCATGATCAGCCTCATATTTTTCTAGCTGATATAAAAGCTCATGATGAACTGCATCTTGAATTTCAGTATCAATAGTAGTATGAACATCATATCCTTGCACTGGTTCTCTTTCATAATAAGATCTAATTGGCTTCCACTGTCCATCTGCAATTTTTTGCATTAATCTTAAACCACTTTTTCCTGATAAGTATTCTGAATACGCACCTTCTAATCCAATCCTCATATAATTTCCTAATTCGTCAACCTTTTCATAACCAATTGTTCTTTCAGCAATTTTTCCAAGATGACTTTGTCTTTTATAGTGTTCATTAATTATTAACCCCCCTTTATATAAGCCTCTGTTAAAAATTGGGAAAGACTTAATATTATTCACATCAGATATTGATAAATTTTTACCAATTAATAGATATCTATTGTTATTATCTCGTGCAGTATTTAGATAATTAAAAAAGTATTCTTGAGTTTTATCGAAATAAAGAGATAATTCTCTGGATAAATCTAAAATATAATCATCAAAAACTTTTAATGAAGGGGTTTTTGAATCCCATCTTAATTCGTATTTTATTACTGTTGAAACTATTAAATCTCCATTGTCAGAATAAATATTACCTCTAGAGGGTTCAACTTCAATATTTTTTACTGCTTCAATACTGGATCTTGTATTTTCGTCAACTTCTAAATTTTGTAGGTAAAAAATCTTACCTATTAAAAAAAATGAAATTAATAGAAACAAAAAGAACATTATATTCATCCTACTTGCTATTCTATTGTTTGATTTGCTCATTTTAGTCTTTAATTATTATTTTTATAGGTGGATATTTAGATGATGACAAACCATTGTCTTTCAATCTAGAAGTAACCTTAGATTCCATTTTAATACTCATTAAATTTACTTTTGAAGAAACTGATATGCTATTTAAAGTATTTACTTCCTTATTTAGTTTAGTTTTTAAAAAAGTTTTTTGATCTACACTATGACTACTGTAGATTGTAAACATTAATAAAACTGATACAAAAAATAACATTCTCCAATTCTTTAAGGAATCTTTTCCAGCTAGAAAATCAATATTTACAAATGATAAAAAGTTTTTCATATTCTTTCAGCAATTCTAAGTTTTGCGCTTCTTGATCTATTATTATTTATGATTTCTTTTTCTGAAGGCGTTATCATCTTTCCTATTTTTTTTAATTTTAAGTCTTTATTTCCATAGAGATCTGAAGAAGTTTCATTTCTAAAACCACCATTTTGTATAAATTTTTTAACTAACCTATCCTCTAAAGAATGATATGAAATGCAGACAAGCCTCCCACCCTTTTTTAAATATTTTAAGGATTTATCCAATAATGTCTTTATTACTTCAAGCTCATCATTAACCTCTATTCTTATTGCTTGAAAGACCTTAGCAAAAAATTTATTTTCTTCTTTAGGAATTGTTAGAGATTTTAAAATTATTTTTAAATCATAAGTCGTGTCTATATATTTATTAGTTCTCTCAGAGATTATCTTCTCAGTAATTCTTTTATAATTTTTTAGTTCTCCAAAATTTTTAAAAATATATTCTAGTTGATCTTTTTTATAATCATTAACAACAGCTTTCGCATCTGTTTTCTGTGAATTATTCATTCTCATATCCAGCTCAGAGTCAAATCTTGTAGAAAATCCTCTTTTTTCATTATCAATTTGATATGATGAAATACCAAAATCTGCAAGTAGTCCATCAATCTTATTAATTTGAAAATAGTTGAGGTAATTGTTTAGATATTTAAAATTTGATTTAACTAGACTTACTCTTTTATCAAGAATTTTATTATCAATTGCATCCTGGTCCTGATCAAAGGCTATTAATCTTCCTGATGAATTAAGTTTATTTAAGATTTCTATAGAATGTCCTCCTCCTCCAAAAGTTGCATCAACATAAATTCCATTGGGGTTAATATTTAGACCAATTATTGACTCCTTAAGTAGTACTGGGTTATGATACATTTTTATCATTTTTATCACCCATTACTTCCTCTGCAAGGTTTCCAAAATCAACTTTTGCGTCATCTATTGTATTCTCATATAATTCTTTATCCCAAATTTCAAGAATATTCACTGCAGATGAAACAACAATATTTTTTGAAATTTTAGCATGATTAATTAAATCGCGTGGAATTAAAATTCTTCCTGACATGTCGATATCAATCTGTCTAACACCAGCAGTAAACCTTCTAATGAAATCTATATTTTTTTTATTAAACCTATTTAGTTTATTAATGCTTATCATCAGCTCATCCCACTCTTTTGATGGATACAGCTCTAGGCATGAATTAAAAACTGCTCTTTTAATAACAAAGCCATTTTTTAATTTATCAGACAACTGTTTCTTTAAAGAAACAGGGAGCATCAATCTACCCTTTTCATCAGCCTTACATTCATATGTTCCAATAAAGTGTTGCATTAATTGATTGATTTACTCAAATATAAAATATATTTACCACTTTATACCACAATTTACCACATTGTTAATAAATTATTGTTTTACTTTTTATAATGTTGATTACCAACTGATTAGATTATAAAAAAAATAGGTTATTCTTTATGCATATATTTGTGCTTAACTCAAAATCTATGCAAGAAGACTTAATCAAAGAAAGTGGATTTAGTTACATCGAAAAAGGAGAGGGTAAGCCTATAATTATTTTACACGGATTGATGGGCGGGTTAAGTAATTTCCAGGGTGTCTTTGAATATTTTTCATCAAAAAAATATAAAGTAATTATCCCTGAGCTGCCTGTTGAAAACACTCCAATTCTAAAGACAAATGTCGCTACTTTTTCAAAATTTGTAAAAGACTTCATCGATTTCAAGAACTTAAAAGATGTTATTTTATTGGGCAATTCTCTTGGTGGCCATGTAGGCCTTCTCTTTACTAGAGATTTTCCTGAACTTGTAAGTGGATTAATTATTACCGGAAGTTCAGGGTTATATGAAAAGTCAATGATGGGAGATGGATATCCAAAAAGAGGTAATTATGAATACATTCAAAATAAAACTGAAGAAGTTTTTTATGACCCTAAAATTGCTACAAAAGAAATAGTTGATGAAGTATTTGCAGGTGTTAATGATCGAGAAAAATTATTTAAAACATTATCTCTTGCAAAAAGTGCAATAAGACATAATATGACAGATGATCTGCCAAAAATGGACACTAATACTTTGATCATTTGGGGTAAACAAGATATTGTAACCCCTCCTAATGTTGCTGAAGAATTTAATTCTCTACTTCCTAATTCAGAGCTTTCTTGGATAGATAAATGTGGTCATGCTCCAATGATGGAACATCCTAAGGATTTTAATATAATAATGGAAAATTGGCTTTCAAAGAATAACTTATAATCAATTTGATTATGAAAATCATTAATTCAATTTTTGAAAAAAGTAGCAAAGATATTAGCCAATGTCCCAACAATAAATTACCTGAATTTGCATTAGTGGGAAGATCAAATGTTGGAAAATCATCTCTTATAAACACATTATTAAACAATAAATCTATTGCTAAAATATCTTCTAAACCTGGTAAAACACTTTTAATTAATCACTTTAGAATAAATGATAAATTTTATATAGTTGATCTACCTGGTTATGGCTATGCTACAATCTCAAAAAAAATAAAAAAAGATATAAAAATCATGCATAAAAGTTATTTTCAATCAAGAAAAGAACTTTTTTACACTCTCCTTCTTATTGATATAAGACATGAAATACAGCAAAATGATTTAGACTTTATGGAATTTTTAAATAGTAATTATTGTCCCTTCATAATAATTTTTACTAAATCAGATAAGTTAAAAGTAACTGACCTTGATAAGCGGTTAGAAATTTTAAAAAAACAACTTTCTGATTATTGGGAAGATTTTCCAAATATGATTATTACTTCATCAAAAAATAAAAAAGGAATTGATGAAATTCATAGTTTTATTGAGTCTTCGCTTAAAGACTATGTTATTTAGGATTATCTGATATTCTTTTTTCAAATTCAGCACAAAAATCTTCAATTAAGTTTATGAGGTTTTCTTCACCAGTAGCTTTTGAAATTGACTGCTTCATTGACAGAAATGTTTGAAGGACAAAGGATTTCATTTCATCAACTGGCATCTCTTTTGTCCAAAGATCCATTTTTAAAGTCTCTTTCTTTTGACTATCCCAAAAGGAGAGTAAGATAGCTTTCGATGACTGATCCTTCACCCCTCCATCTGGAGCAGACCATAAAATTTGTTCAGGAATATTATTGTCATCTAACTTAACCTTAATTGTTATTTCTGTTTCTTTCATTTAACTTTTTTAAACACTAGATTTGCACAAATATATAATTTAATCCTTGTTGATGAAAAACCCTGAAAAAGTTTCAAAACATATAGTTAGTTGGATAGATAACTATCTTAATAAAAGTAAAATGAAGGGCTTTATAGTTGGAGTTTCTGGGGGGGTTGACTCAGCCTTAACCTCAACACTATGTGCTGAAACCAAAAGAAATGTTCTTTGTATTGAAATGCCTATTAATCAGAATAAAGATCAAGTTTCAAGATCTAAGAAACATATTGAATGGTTGAAGAAAAAATATTCAAATGTTTCCTCTATGAATATTAGCTTAGATAATACGTTTGATTCTTTTATAGAATCTATTCCTGAGATTAAATCTCCAGAAAACGACCTAAGTCTTGCCAATACAAGATCTAGATTAAGAATGGTTACACTATATTATTTCTCAGCACTAAAAAAATATATTGTTGTTGGTACAGGAAATAAAGTTGAAGATTTTGGAATTGGATTCTACACTAAGTATGGAGATGGAGGGGTAGATATTAGCCCTATTGCAGATTTATTAAAATCAGATGTATATAACCTAGCTAAATTTTATAATATTAATGATGAAATTATAGAAGCAACACCAACAGATGGGCTTTGGAATGATAACAGAAATGATGAGGATCAAATTGGAGCATCATATGAAGAGCTTGAAAAAGCGATGCAGATTGCCAATAAATTAGATTATGATTTATCAAATAGAGAACAGGAAGTTTTGAAGATATACAAATCGTTAAACTCATCTAATAGGCATAAAATGCTCCCAATTCCTATTTGTAAAATTCCAAAAGATTATATTAGATAAATTGAAAAAATTAAAAATTTTAATTATTGATAGTAATCCAATTATTCATATTGGGTTTAAATCTATTTTTAAAAACTCAGTAATATTTGAGGTAGCTGCATTTACTGATAATAAAAATGAAATTTATGATATAGTAAATCAGTTAAATATTGATCTAGTCATATCTGAAATTGATTTCAAAAACGGAAGTATTAATGATGTTTTAAAAATATTTAAGAAAAATAATATTCAAATACCCTTGGTAGTATTTACCTCTGAATCCAATGAGAATAAGTCTATTAGTCTTCTAAAAGAAGGTGCCTCAGGATTTATAACAAAAAATTTAAGAAAAAAATCAATAAAACAAATCCTTCAAGATATTGCGTTTTCAGAATATGGATCAAAAGAATTAAATAAGTTTACTAGACTTAAAAATAGATTCAACTATGATTATAACACAGAAAAATTAAATAGTTTATCTAAACGTGAATTAGAAGTATTGAAATTATTTTTTAGAGGAGAAAGAAATATTGAGATATCCGATAAACTAAGCATTAATCAAAAGACTGTAAATACTTATATAACAAGAATAATGAAGAAGCTAGAGGTTAATACTAAAACTGATTTATACTTGTTGGCTAGAAAACACATTAAACAACCCTATTAAGCTTAGCAGATAACACCTTTTTCAATCTGTAATAGCTCATTACCTCCTCTAGAACATCATTTTTACCTCCCTCTTTTTGAAATTCTTGAAGTTCAATAATTTTTTTATCTATTAGAAACCTTCTCATATTTAGAATTGTTTCGTTTACAAGCTGGCTAAGCTCACTTCCAATCTTTTTAACATAAATATTCTTTCTCTCCCAATCATGTAATTGATATTTTTCATCATTTATTAATATATCTGAAACAATTTTACTTGAACTTGAATCTAAATCATTTATAAAATTTTCAATTGATAATGATGATTGATTATGAAATCCTTGAATTAGTTTATTATAGATAGCTTTAAAAGGTGAATGTGTGAACTCTATTTCATCTTCTTGAAGATCTAAATAAATTTTTTCAAAAACTTTAGATGTACTCTCTTTTTTAGTCGTTATATTCTCACCTTTATCGTCCGTACTTAAACGAGAATCCTCATATGAAATTTCCTCAGCACCATATTTTAACAGGATACTTATAATTTGTCTTTCTAACTGATAAATATAGCTTGAGGTATTTTCTTTAGGTGAGCTTTGAACTTTATAAATTTTGGTTTTATATAATTTTCTAGAAGATTTTTTTAATGATTTACTAGTTTCAATATTAGCAAAAGACCTGAAGAGTGAGGCTTCATCAATCTCTAACACAGATGACAATTTTTTAATATAAATTTCCTGTTTTAGAGAATCTGGAATTAATGTAATTGACCTAAGTATATCTTTAATTAAGCCTACTTTTTTATCCTCATCATTAAGAAAATCAGTATTTACGCTAAGCTTAAAATCAATAAAATCTCTTGATTCATTTTTAACATAATCCAACATATAGTCTTTCTTGTTTTTGTTCACAAAACTGTCAGGATCTTCTCCATCAGGAAAAGAACAAATTTTTACATTTAGACCCTCCTCTAAAATAATATCAATACTTCTTAATGAAGCGGCTAATCCTGCTTGGTCTCCATCAAATAATAATATAATGTTAGATGTAAGTCTTTTAATTAAAATAATCTGATCTTTTGTTAAAGATGTTCCTGACGAGGCTAACACATTCTTAATTCCATGCTCATGAAGCTGAATAACATCCATATATCCTTCTACCAAGAGACACGTATCGTCTTTAACTATGAACTGTTTTGATTCATATATACCATATAAAGTCTTACTCTTATTATAAATTTTACTTTCAGGAGAATTAATATATTTTGCTAATTTCTTAGTAGAGTCCACTATCCTTCCTCCAAAGCCAACAATCCTCCCTGCTATACTTTTAATTGGAAAAATTATTCTACCTCTAAACCTATCAATTTTTTTATCATTGCTAGATAAAACTAAACCTGTTTCCTCTAGATAATCATCAGAGTAACCATGTTTTATTGCACTTTTATAGAACTCGTTTTGAAGGTCGTTACTAAAGCCTAAACTAAAATTTTGGATTGTTGATGAGGATAGTCCTCTATCAGTTAAATATTTATTTATTTTATCTTTTTTAGATAAAATTTCCTGAAAATAACTTAAAGCAAAACTGTTAATGATAAATAAGGATTCTCTTTCATTTCTTTCTTGAATATTTTCATCACTTTCAGCTGTTTCAATTATTTCAATATTATATTTATTTGCAAGATATTTTATTGATTCTGGATAATTAAACTGCTCATGCTCCATCAAAAATGCAATTACATTTCCACCTTTTCCAGAGCTAAAGTCTTTCCATATTTGCTTAGATGGAGAAACAACAAAGCTTGGTGTTTTTTCATTTGTAAACGGACTTAATCCTTTAAAATTTGCACCAGTTTTTTTTAGAGCAATGAAGTCAGAAATTACTTCTTCAACTCTGGAGAATTCAAAAACTTTATCTATTGTATCCTTAGTAATCAAATTATTAAATTTAATGTCAAGATAATAAATTAATACTTTCGCTCAATTATATAATCTAATAGAGTTTTAATAGAATCTCTTGACTCATTATTTGGAAATTTTTCAAGTATCTCTATAGCCTTATTCTTATAATTAAGCATTTTATTTTGCGTATACTCAAACCCATTATATTTAATTATAAATTCATTTACTAATTTCTTATTATCCGTTGTATATTTTTTCTTTTTTAGTATGGCTTTAATTTCTCTCCTATCTCTATAACTTGAATTTTGAATTGAATGAATCAATGGAAGGGTAATTTTCTGAGATTTTAAATCTGACTTGTTGGGTTTTCCGATTCTTTTAGTTGTAAAATCAAAGAGGTCATCTTTAATTTGAAAGATTATTCCTAAATAATTTCCAAAGAGCTCTATATCATCAATATTATTTTTTCCTGATGAGATTGATCCCAACTTACAACAGCATGAAAAAAGAGAAGCCGTTTTTTTTGATATTAAGATGATATAATCTTCTTCTGATAAGTTAAAGTTTCTTGATTTTTGAATCTGGAATAATTCTCCTTCTGAGATTTCTTTTACTGCTTTTGAAACTTCATTTAAAAGATCATAATCTTTATTCTCAGTAGAAAGAAGAAGTGCTTTAGATAGAAAGAAGTCTCCAACTAGGACTGAAATTCTGTTTTTCCATAGAGCGTTTATAGTTAAAAAATTCCGCCTAACATTACTGTCATCGACAATATCATCATGAATTAATGAAGCAGTATGAATTAGTTCAACAAGATTTGCAGCTCTATATGATTTTTCGTTAATATCACCTTTAGAAAACATTTTTGCAAAAAGAAAAACCAATATTGGTCTAATTTGTTTTCCTTTTCTATTAAGAACATAGATTAGAATAAGGTCTAAAAGTTTAACTTTTGAGGAAACTGAACTATAAAACTGTTTTTCAAAAATTTTTAATTCTTGAACAATTGGTTTTTTTATTTTCTCAGTTATCTTCAAACCTTACTTAGATAATCATCATTGCATCCCCATAAGAAGAAAAATTATACTTCTTTTTCATCGCCTCCTTATAAGCTTTCATCACGAAATCTTTACCTCCAAATGCAGACACCATCATTAAAAGAGTAGACTTTGGAGTATGAAAATTTGAAATCATTGAATTAGCAATTGAAAATTCAAACGGTGGAAATATAAATTTATGTGTCCATCCATCATATGTGTTTAGAGTTCCAAATGAAGAAACAGAACTTTCTAAACCTCTCATTACTGTTGTTCCAACAGCACATATCTTCTTTTTATTTTTTAATGCATTATTGATTATATCAGCTGAATTCTGATTTATTTTTAATTCTTCAGAGTCCATCTTATGTTTAGAAAGATCTTCAACATCTACAGGGCTAAATGTTCCAAGGCCAATATGTAGAGTGATTTCTGGGAGAAGCACCCCTTTAATCTCTAGTTTTTTTAATAAATGCTTAGAGAAATGAAGACCTGCAGTTGGAGCTGCAACAGCACCTTCATTTTTTGCATAAATAGTCTGAAACCTTTCTTTATCTTGAGGCTCAACAGGTCTATTTATATACTTTGGCAAAGGTGTTTCACCAAGTTGGTCGAGTTTACCTCTAAACTCTTCATATGGACCATCAAAAAGGAATCTTAAAGTTCTACCTCTTGAGGTGGTATTGTCAATTACCTCAGCTACTAAACTTTCATCTTCACCAAAATAAAGCTTATTACCTATTCTAATCTTTCTGGCAGGATCTACTAAAACATCCCAGAGTCTCTGATCTTGGTTAAGCTCTCTAAGAAGAAATACCTCGATTCTTGCTCCAGTTTTCTCTTTATTACCAAATAATCTAGCAGGAAAAACTTTTGTGTTATTTAGGACAATAACATCTCCTTCATCATAAAAGTCAATAATATCTTTAAAAACTAGATGCTCAATTGTTTCTTCTTTTCTATTAAGAAGCATTAATTTACATTCATCTCTTTCAGCAGAGGGACGTTGTGCAAGATATTTGTCAGGAAGTTTATATTCAAAAGCAGATAGTTTCATATTATAATATTAGGTGCGCAAATATAACCTTCTGAAACACCGAAAGTCAAGTAATTAGCTAATTATTTTTTAGAAATATTAAATCCTATTGATTCTAGATCATTCCAAAAGTTTAGATAAGATTTAGAAACCACCTCTGGATTATTAATAACAATTGGATTAATCATAGATAAGGGTGCAAAAGACATTGCCATCCTATGATCATCATATGTGTTTATGCTAACTCCTGATTTTAATTTAGAATTATTTTTTAGTGTTATTGATTGATCTGAAATAGCTATAGAATCTACTTCAAATTTTTCAATCTCTCTCTTTAATGCAAGCAATCTATCAGTTTCTTTCACTTTTAATGTTTGAAGTCCCTCAAGCTTACAATCCACCCCTAGACCTAAACATGTGACTATAATAGTCTGAGCTAAATCTGGATTATCTCTAAGGTTAATCGAGATATTGACTGGAAGATCAACATTATTTTTTTTTAAATGGATTTTATTATTGATAAAGTTTGTTTCAACGCCAAACTGTTTATATATATCCACAATTCTAGAATCACCTTGAATACTTTTATTAAAAAATGATGAAAGTGTCAAATCTGAAGTATCAGATAACGCCACTAAGCTAAAAAAGTAAGATGCCGAACTCCAGTCTGATTCAACTATTTGATCAGGAATTTTATTTGAGACTAATTGTTTAATAATTATTTCATCTGGTTTAACATCAACATTACCACCAATTCTTTCAATAATTTTTTTAGTCATATGAATATATGGTAATGATGTTATCTTAGTAGAAAGTTTAATTTTTAAACCTTCATTGATAGAAACCCCTAACATCATTAATGATGATACATATTGAGAACTAACATTTGCAGGTAAAGTGACAATGTTTTTAGATATTAATTTACCATTAAGCCTAATAGGTGGATATCCTTTTTCATCAATATATTCTATGTCAGCACCAAGATTATTTAAAGCTTCAACTAAAATTAAAATAGGTCTTTCTTTCATTCGAGCCGAACCAGTTAAGATTTTAGAAGAATTTAGAATTGACGAATAATAAGCAGTTAAAAACCTCATTGCTGTTCCTGCATGTCCAATATTTATTTCCTTATTATCAGATTTAAGTGAAGAAATCATAGTATTTGTATCGTCTGAATCAGAGAGATTATTAATATTAAAGAAAGAGGTGTAAGCTCTTAAAGTTAGAAGACGATTTGACTCACTTTTAGAACCACTAATATTAATATTTCCTTGAAGGTTTTTTCCTTCTTTTGATATTTGATACACTATTTAAGTTTAATATTTGACTTATGTCTGTCTTTATCTCGTTCTGTTTTTTTAATAAGATTTTGTTGAAATGATTTTTCAAGATCAATTCCAGTTTGATTTGCAAGACAAATTAAAACAAACAGAACATCCGATAATTCATCTGCAAGATTATCGATATTATCATCTTTTTTTAAACTTTGCTCACCATATTTTCTTGCTACTATTTTGGCTACTTCTCCAACTTCTTCAGTTAAAATCGCCATATTAGTTAGCTCATTAAAATATCTTACACCATGAGCATTAATCCATTTATCTACTTTTGTTTGTGCATTTTTAATATCCATAATTTAATTATTTTGATTAAGCATTTTCCATAATCCCTCTTTTAAACTAGATATTCCATAGGTATTAACAGATGATATTATAAAAAAAGGAGTTGATTTAAATTCTTTTTTTAAGATTATCTCAAATTCCTGGAGTAATTCATTATCCATAAGATCACACTTACTAAAAGCAATCATAAAATCTTTATCAGCTAGCTCAGGGTTGTATTTAATTAGTTCTTGTTGCAAAACATCAAAATCTTTTTTTACGCTTTTAGTATCTACAGGTATTATGTAAAGTAAAATAGAATTTCTTTCAATATGTCTTAAGAATTGGTGACCAAGACCACGACCCTCACTAGCTCCTTCAATTATTCCAGGAATATCTGCCATGACAAATGATCTATAATCTGACATAGTTACAATTCCTAAATTTGGTTTTAAAGTTGTAAACTCATAATCTGCAATTTTTGGCTTTGCATCAGAAAGAACAGATAATAAAGTTGATTTTCCAGCATTTGGATACCCAACAAGTCCAACATCTGCTAGAACTTTAAGTTCAAGTGTTATTTGAAGTTCTTGACCTGGCAGACCACTCTGGGAATATCTAGGTGTTTGATTAGTTGGTGATTTAAAATGAAAATTACCACGTCCACCCTTTCCTCCTTTAAGAAGAATTGTTTCTAATTTATCATCATTAATTTCAAAAAAAATATTATCAGTATTTGTGTCTTTTATTATTGTCCCTAAGGGAACTTCAATAATAATATCGCCACCACTAATTCCCGATTTTCTAGACCCTCCCCCATCTCCTCCAATTCCTGCTTTAAAATGTTTTTTAAATCTAAAACTCTGAAGTGTCCAAAGATTAGCATTTCCTCTTATAATTATATTTCCTCCATCTCCTCCATCTCCTCCATCAGGACCTCCTTTAGGTATATATTTTTCTCTTCTCAAATGTGTAGACCCTCTTCCACCTTTTCCTGAACTAACACTAAGCTTTACATAATCAACAAAATTATCAACTATCATATGCTTTTATATTAAACTATCTATAAGATCAAATAACCTTGAAGTAATATCATCGACTGTTCCCTTTCCGTCTACAGAGAAAAACTTATCTTGTTTTTGATAAAAATCAATAAGTATAGAGGTCTTAGTATTATACTCATTAAATCTATTTTTAATTTTCTCAATATCCTGATCATCTGATCTATTGTTAATCTTTCCTCTATCAAGCAACCTTGAGATCAGTTCATTTTCATTAACATCTAAAGCAATCGTTGCATTAATTTGAAGGTTTATTGAAACTAAAAAAGAATCAAGAGATTCAGCTTGATTCAAAGTTCTTGGAAATCCATCAAAAATATATCCATTTACATCTTTGTTAGATAGCACTTCATTTTCAAGCATTTTAATTGTAACAGAATCTGGGACTAAATCACCTTTATCTAGATACGACTTAGCTTCTAAACCTAATTTGGTTTTATTACTAATATTTTTTCTAAATAAATCACCTGTTGATATATGGTATAAATCGTATTTATTCTTTAAAAAATCTGCTTGAGTTCCTTTACCTGATCCAGGTTTTCCAAAAATGACAATATTAAACATAGGCACAAAGATATTTAAAATGTTTAGTATTTTTTATTCTGATTAAAGTAATGCTTATTTTTGCACAATGTTAAGAGAAAATAAAATTCTAGGAATCTTAGGTGGAGGACAACTTGGTAAGATGATTCTTGATGTCTCTAACAGATGGGGTCTTAAAGTTTTTGTCCTTGATCCAAATATTGAATGCCCATCTAGCAAGTTATGTTCAAAATTTTTTATTGGTGATTTAATGGATTACGACTCTGTAGTTCAATTTGGTGAGAATGTTGATTTAATTACTATTGAAATAGAAAATGTTAATGTTGAGGCTTTAAAATTTCTTGAATCAAAAGGTAAAAAAGTTTTTCCACAACCTAGAGTGATTGAAATAATTCAAGATAAATCAAAGCAAAAAGAATTTTATTTAAACAATGGAATACCTACTTCATCTTTCAGGAGTTGTAACGGTATTGAAGAATTAAAAGATCTTATTAGTAAGGGTGAGATATCTTATCCTTTTATTTGGAAAGCCTCAAAAATGGGTTATGATGGATATGGAGTGAATAAAATATTTGATAATAAAGGTCTCGAAAAATTAAGTGACTGTCATTGCATAGTTGAAGAATTGATTTCAATAAAGAAAGAACTTTCAGTTATGGTTGCATTAAGAGAATCTGGAGAAATACTTAATTATCCTGTAGTTGAGATGGAATTCAATAAAGATTCTAATCAAGTAGAATATATTTTATCTCCTGCTCAAATAAGTCAAGAATTAAAAATCAAGGCTGAAAAACTTGCACGTAATATTGCTGAAAAGTTTAAGATTTGTGGAATAATAGCTGTTGAAATGTTTTTGACTAACCAAGATGAAATATTAATCAATGAAGTTGCACCAAGACCTCATAATAGTTATCATTTTTCAATTGAAGGATCATATACAAGTCAATTTGAACAATTTTTAAGGGCAATTTTAGATCTTCCACTTGGAAGCACTAAAATTTTACAAAATTCTGTAATGGTAAATTTAGTTGGTGAAGAGAATTCAAAAGGTATAGTAGAATATAAAAATTTTGATCAAATTATTGGTATAGAAGGAGTTAATCCTCATATTTACGGTAAATTTGAAACAAGACCTAATAGAAAAATGGGTCATATTACTATAATCAATGAAGATATAGATCTAGCTAAAAGAATAGCAAAGGAAATTAAAGAAACAGTAATAATAACAACAAGAAAATGAGTATAGTAGGAATTATAATGGGTAGTAAATCAGACTTCGAGATTATGAGTGAAGCAATTGACATTTTAAAATCTTTCGGTGTTAAAACAGAGTATGATATTGTTTCAGCACATAGAACTCCAAAAAAAATGATTGAATATGCCACTAATGCTGAATTAAAAGGTATAAAAGTTATTATTGCTGGAGCTGGAGGTGCAGCTCATTTACCTGGTATGGTTGCATCAATTACAAGTCTTCCAGTTATTGGAGTGCCTATAAAATCAAGAAATTCAATTGATGGTTGGGACTCTATTCTTTCTATATTACAAATGCCTGGTGGTGTTCCAGTTGCTACTGTTGCTTTGAATGGATCAAAAAATGCAGGAATTCTTGCAGCTCAAATAATTGGATCTTTTGATTCAAAAATTTCAGATAAAGTTAAGGCATACAAAAAAGATCTTGAGATTAAGGTCCTGGAAAGCAGTAAAGATTTAAAAAATAAATCTTAATCCTCTATCCAATCCTTATATCCTTTTTTATAGTTATAAATAGTTTTAAATCCTAAGGACTTCATTATATGACTTGCCTTAAGACTTCTATTTCCAGAAGCACAATAAATAATATATTCTTTTTCTTTATTAAGATTTTCTAAACTATCAATAAATTCCCTTTTTTGAAAGTCAAGATTGAATGAGGTATTTATATTTCCTTCATTAAACTCTTTCTCAGTTCTAATATCAATCACCATTACTTGCTTGTCTAATAAATTATTTACTTGTTCTTTATTAACATCTTGGATTACATAAGACTGAAAAAAAACTAATAGTGTATAAAAAAAAAGTTTTAACATTTAATGAACATTATTATTATTATTTTCAATATTACATATTTTTGTTTAAAATCTTTTAATGTTCAAAGAAAAATTTGCTCGAAGACATATTGGACCTAATGCTATTGAGTTAAATATCATACTTAAAACAATTGGTGTAGAATCTGTTGAAGAACTTTTAAATCAAACAATTCCAGATAATATTCGTCTTAAGAAAGACTTAAACATTCCTGAGGGAATTAGTGAGATGGAATTTTTAAAAGAGATAAAAAAGCTCTCATCATTAAATAAAAATTTTAAGACATATATTGGGCTTGGATATCATGATACTTTCACTCCTTCTGTAATTCAAAGGAATATTCTTGAAAATCCAGGGTGGTATACTGCTTACACTCCATATCAACCAGAGATTGCCCAAGGAAGACTTGAAGCACTATTAAATTTCCAAACGATGATTTGTGATCTGACTAAGATGGAATTAGCAAATGCATCATTATTAGATGAAGGAACAGCTGCTGCTGAAGCTATGATTATGATGTTCAATAATAGATCAAAGCAACAAAAGTCTTCAAACGAAAAAAAGTTTTTTGTTGATTCAAATATTTTACCACAAACTCTTTCAGTTCTTATCACTAGGGCAAACCCTCTAGATATTGAAATCATTTCAGGAGATATAAAGTCTATATCTCAAAATGATTTTTTTGGATGCATTATTCAATACCCCGGAAAAGATGGTGAGTTAATTGATATTGACAAGATATTATCTAATATCAAAAATGATGACTTAAAAATTATTTTGGCAGTTGACTTAATGTCTTTTGTTATTAATGAACCCCCATCACCTGACAAAGTTGATGTTGTTGTTGGAACAACTCAAAGGTTTGGAATTCCCCTATGATATGGAGGACCACATGCTGCATTTTTTGCAACAAAAGAAAAATATAAAAGAAATATTCCTGGAAGAATAATTGGTGTTACAAAAGATATAGATGGAGACCATTCATTAAGAATGGCTTTACAAACAAGAGAGCAACATATTAAGAGAGACAGAGCTACATCTAATATTTGTACTGCACAGGTTTTACTAGCTGTAATGGCTGGAATGTATGCTGTATATCATGGCCCTGTGGGTTTAAGAGAAATATCAAATTCAATTCATTTGAAAGCTGTTTATTTATATCAGAAAATTTCTAAACTTGGAATTGAAATAAAATATTCTAAATTCTTTGACACCATTACAATTATATGTGATTCAAAAAAACTAAATAAAATTGCATTGTCAAGAAATGTAAACTTTTGTAACCTAATCAAAAATCAAATTTCAATTTCAGTTAATGAAAAAACAGATCATAATGATTTAGATCAAATTATATCAATTCTTGAAGAATATTCTGGACAAAAATCAGCTAATATTGAATTTCCTGATACACCAATGATAGATAATATTCGAGAATCTGAAATTTTATCGCATCCTGTTTTTAACTCTTACCATTCAGAAACATCACTAATGAGATATATTAAATCTCTTGAAAATAAAGATTTATCTCTTACTCAATCTATGATCTCTCTTGGATCATGTACAATGAAACTTAATGCAGCTTCTGAAATGATTCCCTTAAGTTGGTCTGAATGGAATAGTATTCATCCATTTGTACCTGTTGATCAGGCAAAGGGATACCATGAGGTTATAAGCAAACTTGAAACATTTTTATCTGAAATAACTGGTTTTTCTGCTACATCTTTACAGCCAAATTCTGGAGCTCAAGGAGAGTACAGCGGTTTAATGGTCATCAAATCCTATCTAAATAAAATTGGACAGAGTCATAGAGATATCTGTCTAATTCCTTCTTCCGCTCATGGAACTAATCCTGCATCTGCAATTATGGCAGGGTTAAAAGTCGTAGTTATTGGAACTGACGATAAAGGAAATATTGATATTGAGAACTTAAAAATAAAAGTTGAAGAACATAAGGATAATTTAGCTGCTCTAATGATCACTTATCCTTCAACACATGGTGTATTTGAATCTGAAATTCAATTTATAAATGATCTTATTCATAAAAATGGGGGTCAGGTTTATATGGATGGAGCAAACATGAATGCACAAGTTGGTTTGACAAGTCCTAAAATAATTGGTGCTGATGTTTGTCACTTGAATCTACATAAAACATTCTCTATTCCTCACGGAGGAGGAGGCCCAGGTGTCGGTCCTATTTGTGTGGCTGAACATCTTAAAGATTTTCTTCCGTCAAACCCAGTAATTACTACAGGAGGAAAACATCATATAGATGCAATTTCTTCTGCACCATGGGGGTCATCATTGGTATGTTTAATATCATATGGATACATTAGAATGCTTGGGAAATCAGGTATTAAAGAGTCTACAGAAATTGCAATTATTAACGCAAACTATATGAAGACAAAACTTGAGGAAAACTTTACAATTTTGTATAGTGGTGAAAATGGAAGATCTGCTCATGAATTTATAATTGATTGCAGAGAATTTAAGAAGTATAAAATAGAAGTTATTGATATAGCAAAAAGATTAATTGATTATGGATTTCATGCTCCAACTGTATCATTTCCAGTTCCAGGAACAATGATGATAGAGCCAACTGAAAGTGAAAATTTAAGTGAATTAGATAGATTCTGTGAAGCTCTTAACTCTATTTATTTGGAAATTACATCTGAAAATGAATCAGACAGAGAAATGTTAAGAAATTCTCCTCATACCCTTAAAATGCTTACAGCAAGTAATTGGGAATATAATTATTCTCGAGAAGATGCATCTTTTCCAAAAAATTATTTGAGAGATAATAAATTTTGGCCTTCAGTCAGAAGGGTTGACGAAGCATATGGTGATAGAAATTTAATTTGTAGCTGTCCACCTATAGAGAGTTATGAATAATTTAATTAATTTTACATAATGAACTTTAAAATCACTGGAACAGGTAGTTGCATTCCGGGTATAACAAAGACAAACACTGAATTTCTTAATAGTGATTTTTTCGATGATGATGGGAATCAAATTGAAAGATCAAATTCTGAAATTATTGATAAGTTTCAATCTATTACTGGGATTAATGAAAGAAAATATGTTTCTGATGAAATTAAATCTTCAGACTTAGCTGCAGATGCTGCTCAGAAAGCCATTAAAGATTCTAATATTGATCAAGAGTCTTTAGATTATATAATTGTTGCTCATAATTTTGGTGATATTTCATCTAATAGCAGTCAAATCGATACACTCCCTTCTCTTTCATCGAAAGTGAAGGCTATACTAAAAATCAAAAACCCAAAGTGTGTAGCATACGATATTATTTGTGGATGTCCAGGATGGGTTGAAGGAGTAATTCAAGCAAAATCATTCATAAAGTCAGGAATGGCTAATAAATGTCTAATTATTGGTTGTGATACATTATCTCGAGTGTCTGATTCTAATGATAGAGACTCAATGATTTATGCTGATGGTTCGGGAGCAATTATATTAGAATCTAACGATTCATCTAGTTCTGGTATTCTATCTCATAATTCTGCAACCTATACATTTGAGGGAGAAAATGAATTCTTATACTATGGAGCTTCTTGTAATCCTGAAATAAATAAAAATTCAAATCAAAAGTATATTAAAATGCATGGCAGAAAAGTTTATGAGTTTGCGTTAAATAATGTGCCTAACGCAATGAAAGATTGCTTTGATGAATCTAAATGTAAGATTGAAAATCTAAAAAAAATATTTATTCATCAAGCCAACAAAAAGATGGATGAGGCAATTATTAAAAGATTCTACAGATTATATAAAGTTCCTCAACCTGAGAATATACTTCCAATGAATATTGAAGAGTACGGAAATAGTTCTGTAGCTACTATACCAACTCTTTTTGACCTAGTGAAAAAAAGTGATTATCAAGGTCATAAACTTAATACTGGTGATGTAATTATGTTTGCTAGTGTTGGTGCTGGAATGAATATTAACGCTATAACTTACCAGGTTTAATTCTTATGAAGTTTTTTTTTCATATTGGAAGATATTTTTTAATGATTAAATATACTTTCACAAAGTTTACAAAGTGGAGAGTACTTAAAAAATTAATTTTTCAAGAAATTGATGATCTAATATTAGGATCCATTGGTATTGTAGCTTTTATGTCCTTCCTTATTGGAGGAGTTGTTGCTATTCAAACTGCTCTTGCTATAGAAAACCCTTTTCTTCCTGGAAATCTAATTGGTTTTGCTACAAGACAATCTGTAATCCTAGAATTTGCCCCTACTCTAATATCTATAATAATGGCTGGAAAAGTAGGTTCATTTATTACATCTAGTATAGGTACAATGAGGGTAACTGAGCAAATTGATGCTTTAGAAGTTATGGGAATAAACTCATTTAACTATTTGATATTTCCTAAAATTATATCACTACTGTTATACCCTTTTTTGATTACTCTTGCAATGTTTCTTGGAATACTTGGCGGTTATACAGCTACTGTGTATGCTGGCTTTTCAACAAGCTTTGACTTTATTCAAGGGATTCAACTTGACTTTCAAGTATTTCATATTGTATATACCTACTCAAAAACTATGTTATTTGCATTTGTTTTAGCTACTATTCCTGCATATCATGGTTTCTACATGAGGGGAGGTGCATTAGAAGTTGGGAAAGCAAGTAATATTTCTTTTGTTTGGACGAGTAGTGTAATTATCATAATTAATTTTATTGTAACTCAACTTTTATTAGCATAATGATTACTGTAAATAACATATATAAGTCATTCGATAATATCAAAATAATCAATGATATATCCACAGTTTTTGATAAAGGGAAAACGAATTTAATAATTGGTCAGAGTGGATCAGGTAAAACAGTATTAATGAAATGTTTACTAGGACTTCTAGATTTAGATCATGGTGAAATTTTATATGATGGTAAAAAATTTGATAAAGATAATATTTCAACAATATCAAATTTAAGAAAAAAGATAGGGATGGTTTTTCAAGGAAGTGCACTTTTTGATTCTATGACAGTTTTAGAGAATGTCATCTTTCCTCTGAGAATGTTTTCAGATAATACTGATTCAGAAATGGTAAGTAGAGCAAAAAAGGTAATTAATCGTGTTGATCTTAAAGATGTAGATAATAAATTTCCCTCCGAAATATCAGGAGGAATGAAAAAAAGAGTTGCAATAGCAAGGGCTATTGTATTAAATCCAAAATATTTATTTTGTGATGAACCTAACTCAGGTCTTGATCCAAAAACTGCAATAGTTATTGACAAACTAATTAAAGAGATTACTATTGAATATAATATTACTACTGTTATAAATACCCATGACATGAACTCAGTAATGGAAATTGGTGATAAAATAATTTTTTTAGTAGAAGGTAAAAAAATATGGGAAGGGACTAATACAGAAATTTTAAATACAGATGACCAAATGATAAATGACTTTGTTTACTCCTCTGAATTGTTTAAAAAAGTCAAACTTAATCAGAAAAAAAATTAAGGATTTGAGTTAGAAACTGAAATAAGCTTACCATTAAATAAATTATTTCCATTTACTGCAAAATCAAGAATATATTTAGCCATTTCCTTTGGCTTTGTCTCTGCATCATAATCTGGAAAAGCTTGCTTAAGCATTTTTGTTTGAACAGCTCCAAGAGCTAGAACATTAAAAGATGGGCCTTCTGGGTACTCTTCAGCTAGAACTTCTGTCAAAGCAATTACAGCAGCTTTACTACTTGAATATACTGAAAGACCAGGAAATTTCTTTGAACCATTTACTCCACCAATACTACTAATATTGACTACATGACCTGATTTATTTATAAATGGTATAAGTGATCTCGTAATTTCTGCAAGGCCAAATACATTTACATCAAAAGTTTGTTTAAAAGATTTGTATGAAGTTTCACCAAATAATTTATTACTTAAATGACCAGCATTATTTATAAGAATATCAAGTGTTAAATCTCTGTTTCGTAAATCATCAATAAAATTTTTAATACTATTTTCATCAGTTATATCCACTGGATATGAATCTATTCCATTTATTCCTTTAAGAGGTTCAACATTTCTTGAAATGGAAATTACTTTATAATTAAGTTTTGCAGCTTGTATACAAATTTCATTACCTATTCCAGAACTTGTTCCTGTTACAACTATAGTTTTCATTAGATAAGAATTGAAACTGG
>Ga0115001_10000065_pt1 | contig 62658 bp, 56 predicted proteins | sample ArcticOcean_MG_C_12_FD_89869 | JGI IMG/M metagenome (GOLD analysis project Ga0115001, IMG submission 89869) | Marine microbial communities from western Arctic Ocean - ArcticOcean_MG_CB8_130 | ecosystem: Environmental > Aquatic > Marine > Oceanic | place: Arctic Ocean: Canada Basin | collected... | reverse complement strand
GAGAGGGGGTCACCATCGGTTTCGTAAAGCGCGACATAGCTTAAATTGCCGGTGTGAATGTAGGCCTATTTTTTACCTAGGATGACAGGTAGCGCCACTTCGATGAATAGCAAATTGTTAGAGGGCTGCTGTAGAGTTTCCATTTATAGCCTGCAGCGCCATCGCGGAAGTGGATTTAATAAAGGTCGACGTCCGTTTCTTGGGGCTTAGTTAGGGTGCCCAATTGGGAACTGGGAGAGAAATTTGAAAATTGAGCACGAAGAGTGAGATTTGAACGATCGTGGCTTCCTTTTCCGCCTTCCGGCTAAGGCGGACGAGACGGTGGACTTAGGGAGATGAATCGATGGATGTTAGTCGAACCACTCGTCGTCTGGATCAAAGGTAGGAATGGCGGTATTGATGATCTTCATTTTACCTACGGCGCGATGGCGGCAGCCGGGCTTGATCATGATGGTAGTCATCGGTTTGACGGGGAGGAGCTCGCCATCGAGTTCGATGAAGGCCTCGCCTTCGGTTTCGAGGATGAGGTAAATCTCGGTGAAGGTTTTGTGGTAGTGGGTCCGCGCATCCTCGGAAATTTCTACGTAATGGGTCGAGGCGGTGGAGTTGTTGGGCTGGACAAAAGCCCGCTTGGACATGCCGCAGGGGCAGGGCACTGCTTCAATATCATCGAAATGCGTGAGCAAGTAATTCTTCACGAACAAGATTGTGGCATTGAGATCGAGAGATGAGGAGGGCGAAATGGGGATCTCAAATTCGTTTGGAATGCTGGGCCCAAATCATGCTCAGGACGACGAGGGCGCCGCCGACAAGGAGTCCCCAGCCAGCGGATTCTCCTTCGAGGAAGAGAAGAGCCTCTAAGACTCCGCAGATCGGGATCAGAAAGCGATAGCTCGCAAGGAGAGTCACTGGGAAAATGGAGCTGAGATGGTTCCAGATGCTGAAGGCGGCGGCGGAGACAAAAGCGAGCCAGAGCGTGCTTCCGATGACGGGGCTGCTAAACATTTCCTGAAATGACCCAATGGCTTGGAAGCCGACGAGTATGAGAGAAACCCCTCCGGCGAAGAGGGAGATGCCGGTGGCATTAATCGACGACATTGTCGGCTTGATCCGTTGGAAGAGGAGGAGGGCAAGCGCGCCGCTGGCGGTGGCGCACAGCATGAAGATTGCCCCAAGAAGGGGATTACCCGCTCCGGCACCGGGGGCATAGACCGCAATGGTGACGCCCGTTCCTCCGATGACGAGACCGAGCCATTGCATCGCACTTGGCCAAGGGCTCTTCTGAATGAGTGGGCTCATGAGCATCCACCAAAAACTGCCGGTGGCGACGAGCAAAGCGGCCAAGCTTGCGCTGGAAGCTGCGACTGCTTGGTAGAAGAAAATATATTGGATGAACGTTTGGGTGAGGGCGAATCCGAGAAGGAGTTTCCTGGGGGTAACTCGAAGTTCTGCGGAGATATTTTTTCCAAAGAGCAAAAGTCCAAATCCTGATACTGAAAAACGGATACCGGCGAAGAGAAGGATTATCGGGAGGGTTCGCTCTAAGCCCTGTAAATCCCAGTGAGCGTAGACGTTCTTGATCGCTGGAAAGGCGCTTCCCCAAAGTAGCGCGCAGAGAAGCGCGGGAGGGAAAGGGTGGCGGAAGAGGAGCACGTAAGAGTCATCTTCTTGAAGTCAGAGAATTAAAAGAGAATTCAGCTGGCTTGGATTTTTCTTGGAATCGCTTTGATGCTTGATTGAAAAATAAAATGAACAATAGGTTTTCCGAAGCCCATAAAATGGGAAGTGGGGGATTCATCCAGACCCCGCTCCGCGTGGCTGCTGATCCTTATTGTTCTGCTATGAAAATGAAGTCGCTCCGCCTTTTCTTCAGCTTTCTCATTAATACCGGAGTGGGAGATGTCGACGAGGTCTACTATATTCGAAGAAAAAAGGTAGAACAAGTTAACGGTTGATTGATGGAGCGCGGAGGGCCCTTCAATTAATTCGTTGTTGGACGGAGCTGCGGGTGAGGCCCTAGATGTCGCTGAACCAGGCGATTCCCACCTTATACGATTTTCTTTGGACTTAATATGGGGTGACCGCAGTTCGTTGGATCGCTGCGCCCTTGATTTTTGGGCGGGGTCTTGCTTTTTTTGGGATGTGGGGCTCGCTAGGCATGGAGTGCGGGGGCGCGGAAGATGCCGAAGGGCTGCGCTTTGTTTCGATGCCAGGTGAGGATTTGCTTGAAATGGCCCTGGCAGTGGGGGAAACATGGTGGTCATGAGGGTTCAAGGAAGAAGGTGTTTGTGGGTGATTGCCCTAGGTTAGGGTGAGAGGAAGGAAGAGAAAAGCGATGAACCAGCGTAGCATTACGAGAATCTCTCGCGGAGATCTTGGGAGGGCGATGTCACACATCTTCAATTTCGAATTCTTGCTCTCTCGTATTTTTTTGACATTCTGAATAGTCAACTTTTCTAAGTTCCTTTTTTTGATGATGAAATCATTTCGCCTCCTTCGTATTGCCTTGCCTCTCTTGGTCGTTTCCTTGATTTGGTTGAGGCAGAATTCGATTGGGCCGGAATTAGGCCAGTTGGAAAATCCCAAGCGGATCGAGCAAGTGAGGAAGAGCGGGCCGGATGCTTCGGCGGTGATCCTTTCGGAGGTGCTTGGGGAATTTGGGGCTTGGTTGGAGAACTACCGGATTGTTGGGAACTCGGTTGATTTGGAAAAGGGAGTGTCTCTTGCGCGGAAGCGGCGAGCGCTTTTGAAGCGGATGATCGGGGTAGATCCGGAACGGGCGTTGACGTTGGCGATTTCGACCAAGGGACGGGATGGTTTGCCGGAAGAGATTGTCGAGTTGCTGGAGACGCCGGTTTCGACGGCGGGTGAGTTTGAGCGGGTGGTGAGTTGCTATTTGGGTGGAATTGAGCGCCCGGCTGATGCTCCGACGGAGGAGCGGTTTGTGAGTTTTGATAAGAAGCGCTATCGGGCATTTACTTATGGCCGTCGGTCCGAGTTGCAGACGAAGGATCGAATTTCGCTTCATGGAATTTCGATTGATGATGTGGTCGCCTTTTCGCCGGATCCGGTGAAGAGGATTTCAGGAGTGAATGATTTGTTAGTGGAGGCTTTTGGTGAGGAGAGGCGATTCGTGAATGAGGATGATCTCGATCACTTTGTCGCGATGTTGGTGACGGATGAAGATACGGCGGGGCCTAGTGAAAATGCTCAAGTGGCAGAGAGCCCATGGACGGAGGGAAATAAGCGTATCCTTTATCTCCGTGTTCGGTTTTTGGATGATGATCCAACTTACGAACCGGTGACACTGGCGACGGCGCAGAGCCATCAAGATGATGTTGCGGAGCACTATCGCATCGCGTCTTATGGAAAGCTGAATGTGACGACGGTTTTTCCGGACATGATTACGCTGACCGAAAACAAGTCGGAGTATGTCGGGCAGGGTTTGGGAAAGATGATGAACGAGGCGCGGGCTGCCGCGATAGTGATGGGTAATGACGAGGGGATGGACTGGAACTATAGCAACTTTGACCTCTATACCATCATCTCGGCTGGTGGGATCGGTCCCTACGCTGGGATTGCGCAAGTGGGTGGTCGTCAGAGTCACCATCAACGCGGCTATACTTCACTCCGCACTTCGGGGCACGAGTTCGGCCATAATCTGGGATTATCCCATGCCTACTTCAACTACACGAGCGATCTCAATCCCCGCGGGTCGACTCCCACCAATGGTCTTGGTCGCGTCGAATACGGGCATCGGTTTAGTGGGATGAGTGGGCAGAGTGGGAGTGACATGGACAACCCAACGCTTCCTCATTTTACGGTACATGAAAAGTGGCGGCTGGATTGGATTACGGAGAGCGACTTTACCGAGATCACGAACAGCGCTCAAAACGGGACCTACCGGCTCTTCCAAAACGATGATGAGAATGCCACGGGCTTGCGCGCGCTGCGGCTGCCATCGGGCGGTGCGCTTTCAAGATATTGGCTGAGTTATCGAACGGCCTGGCGTCAGCCTAATCGGAGTTCGGATAACGATTATCTTTTGAATGGGATCCTTTTCAACTGGACGGGGAGTGGTGGCGGTTCCAGCACCTTGCTGGATATGACACCCTACTCGGATCAGGGGTCGACGGGGGGGGCGGCCTCGACTCGTGACAATAGCGATAAGTGGGATGCGCCCCTTTTGATCGGTCGGACTTACACCGATACGGAGAGTAAGGTGAGTATTACTCCGATGGCTCGAGGAGGTTCTCCGCCCGATGAATACATTGACCTTTTCGTGCATCTCGCAACTGGGAGCGAAGTTGATTTGGTGGAGGCCGACGATGGGTGCCGAGCTATTATCCCGGATGCAACGACTGCGACGGGGGTGGACTGGACTGCGATTGGATTTGATGATAGCACGTGGCCGCTGTCGGGGCTCTTGGGAGTGGGTTACGATACGAGGTCTGATTACAATCCTTACTTTGGGGTCGATGTGATCGCGATGAGATCGAGTGACGAGTCGTGCTATATTCGTGTTCCTTTTACGATCGACGGGGGGATTGATCTTGCTGATGTTAAATCGCTGACATTAAAAATGCGCTACGATGATGGCTTTGTGGCCTATCTTAATGGGGTGAAAATTGCCGAGGATCGCGCTCCGGTGTCGCCGGTCTGGAACTCGGGGGCGACGTCCAGTCACGATGATGACGATGCGGTGGGCTTTGTGGATTTTTCGGCTAACGCCGGATTGGAAGTGCTGGTGGCGGGAACCAATGTTCTTTCGATCCACGGGTTGAACAACGGGTCAGGGAGTTCTGATTTTCTGATGCAGCCTGTTCTCACTGCAACTCTCGCCACTCCTGTAAATGGTGGGCCGACAATCTCGCTTGCGGCGGATACCTTGGTAGCGGCGGTGAATCAAGATGTCACTTTGACTGCCACTGCGAGCGATCCGGAAGACGATGTCTTGGCCTACGCGTGGGACTTTGACATCGGTGATGCCTATGCGCCGGAAGGACAGAACGAAGCGGTGGCGGTGCGTCGCTGGAGTAGTCCGGGACTTTATGTGGTGACCGTCACGGTTTCGGATCGCAAGGGTGGGGTGGCGCGTGAGCGGGTGTTGGTAAAGGTGGGGGATCCATCCAATGAGGGAGTGATCCGAGGGAGAGTTTTGCAAGGTGGTCAACCAGTGGCGGGCGCGCGGGTCTTTGTGGAAGGAAGCGACCGTCAGAGTATCACGCTGGAGGATGGTAGCTATTTCATGAGCGGGCTTTCCACTTCGTCGAGCACGGCGCTCGGAGCGATGTTTGATGGAGATGTTTTTCGGTCAATCGTGCCGATGCCGCTTATTCCAACTCCCGAACTCAGCGGGGTAGACTTCTATGGTCATGCGCCCGCGCCTGCAGAAGCACCAGTAGAAGTGATGACTTTATCGCCCCACACCGCGTCCGTGGACACGGCTTCGATGGTGCAGTTTGTGAGCCAAGTTTGGAATAATGCGATCGTTGAAGATCTGCTCATTCCTTTTGGAGACACTTGGCGCTATCTCGATACGGGAGTTGATCCTGGTGCGAGCTGGAATACGGCGGGTTTTGAAGACGGTTCCTGGTTGTCTGGACTCGCAGAGTTGGGCTATGGCGATTCACAAGCGACGGTGGTGAGCTTTGGCGGGGATTCTCGTAATCGGCATATCACGACGTGGTTTCGCCGTACGTTTAACGCGGCGAATGTCGGTGATGTTTCGCGGCTTAAGTTATCGGTGAAACGTGACGATGGCGTGCGCGTTTTTTTGAATGGCACTGAGATTGCCCGGGATAATCTGACGACCGGAACGGTGAGTGCGGGAACGAAGGCCTCGAACATTGTTTCCTCTGCGAATGAAGGGATTTTAATTCGATTCAATATCGATCCCGGTTTGTTGGTTGAGGGTGATAATATTCTCGCGGCGGAGATTCATCAGGAGGATGTCGACAGCGGTGACTTGAGTTTCGATCTTGAACTGAGTGCGGCGCGGAGCCTTTCGATGGTGTCCCCGACCTGGGCGGTGAATCCGGCTGGTGCGAGTATTTCCATTGATGGTGTTTTTACCGCAAGCTCTCCCGGCAGTTATACGGTGATGGCCACGTCTGGAGCCTTGAGCGCGGAAGCGACGATCTCGGTCGCTACGGATAACGTGGTGACAATTGCCGCGCTTGATGAGTTTCTCTGGGAAAATGGAGCTGGGACTTCGACGCTTCAGGTGGCCCGCGTTGGGTCGACGGCTGCTGAGATGATCGTGCCTCTTTCGGTTGCGGGAGATGCCACTAGCGGGACTGATTTTTCAGGTGTGCCTTTTAGTGTGACGATTCCGGTGGGGCAGACTACGGCGGAGTTTGTAGTGACAGTTTTGGATGATACAGACTTGGAGGGGCGCGAGCTGGTTTCTGTGACTCCGGTGTCGGGTGGGGTGTTCGAGGTGGGTTCACCGGCGTTAGCGTTGGTGACGATCATCGATGATGAGAATACGCAGTTAGAGTTTCCAGAAGCTGGGCCGGATACGGAAGTCACTCTCAATGAGTCTTTCGCTCTTGCGGCGAGCACTTTTCAGCAAGAGGCATTCGTGATGGCGGGTGACTATTGGAATTACGCTGATAATGGGGTTGAACCTGCGGTGGGCTGGCGTGGGTTGCCGTTTGATGATGGGAGTTGGAGCGATGGATTGGCGAAATTTGGGTATGGCGATGGTGACGAAACGACTACGCTAAACTTTGGTGGAACGTCATCCGATAGGCACATCACAACCTACTTTCGGAGGAGGTTTTATCTCGATGATCCGCTGGACTACTCCGGCTTGATGGCGAGTGTCTTGGTAGATGACGGAGCAGTGATTTACCTCAATGGGGTGGAGGTGCAACGCGTGAATATGCCCCCGGGTGCGATTGCGTTCTCCACTCGTGCCAATGGGGCGGTCGGTGGTGGTGATGAAGAGACTTTCTTTGATTGGGTACTAGATTCGGCCGATTTGGTGGCGGGCGAGAACGTCATCGTCGTTGAAATTCACCAAAGTTCTTCGAGTAGTTCTGATCTTGGCTTTGACCTGACCCTGTCAGGAACTCTTGCAAATCCGCCTTTATCGGGAGGGGTGGTTTGGCGTCAGCAATCGGGTCCGGGGACGGCGACGTTTTCCGATGGAGCGAGTCCGACTTCTTCGGTGACCTTTGATCAGGCGGGGCTGTATGTTTTGGAAATGGAGGCCATGGATTCCGGGATGGTAGACGAGGTTGTCATCACGGTTAACCCGGGGAAGAGTTATCTCCAGTGGATCGCAGGATATTCGCTTGATGACAGTGGGCCGCTGGTAGATTCTGATCAGGATGGTTTGGTTCATCTTGTGGAATACGCACTCGGTGGAAATCCTTCCGGAGTGCAGAGAAATGTCCGTCCTACTCTTGTGGAGGCAGTTGGAGCTCCGGGTGATCTTCTCTTTTCTTATCGTCGGCTTCGGGAACTCAATTCGGGTGACGGCAGCGGGAACACCGGAGACGGTTATTCCATTTATGGTATTAATTATACCGTTCAGGCGACTACGGTTTTGGCGAGCTGGGCTTCTGCCTCAAGTATACTTGCGATGCAAGTTGAGGGTGTTCCGATTGATAACGGTGACGGGACGGAAACGGTGACCTTGCGTATGACTCTGCCTGATGCTGCTGATGATCGATGGTTTTTGCGATTACAGATTGAGGCAGATTGAGCGCTGCGGTGACCTGAACCGCGCAGGCTTCGTCTCTGGGTTGGCGCTATTCGCCGCGGTTGAGTAGGCTCTTGATTGGACAGCGATGAGGTCTTCGATGAGGTCATCCTTGTCGAATCCGGTAGCGGGAGTAGCGGTGATGTTGCTGACTTTGTCGGCGCCGGAGCCTTTGGAGATGAGGCCGTGGAACTTGAAGCGGAAGATGTCGCTATCGGAGGAAAAATCGTTTTCGGCTGCGTTATCAAGAATGGTGTCGTAGTGCGATTTCAAAGTGATCGATGACTTCTTTGTGCGATTCGCCTTGATTCCCTTTGAGAGCATGTGGGCTCCGTTGGGCTGACTTTGTGCTAAGAGTAATTTTTGGCATCTTCCCTGCTACGTATATTTTCGTGGTTCAAATGAATCACGATCATCATGATTGAATTACCCGATTTACGACAGGTACGCTCACTGGTGGCAGTAGCTGAAACGGAAAGTTTTACCAAGGCCGCCGAGCGCTTGAATGTGACCCAATCGGCGGTGAGTCATTCGATTCGGGCGCTCGAGACGCAACTAGAAACTACTTTGATCGAGCGAAGCGGGAAGCGGTTGGCTCTTTCCCAGGAGGGGATGGTCTTGTTACGGAGGTTCAAGCTTGCGCTCAAACAACTTGAGTCTGCCGGGGACGATTTAGCGCTGCTTAAGCGCTGGGGGCAGGGGCGATTACGGGTGGGTGCGACGCACACCTTGTGTCACTACCTTTTGCCCGATGTTCTTCGTGAATTTCGAAAGCTTTATCCTCGCTGTGAGATTCATCTCGATTCGGGAGATACCTCGCAGCTCGTTGATCTTCTGGATCATGCCGAAATCGATTTGGCTCTTGGGATTGGCGGCCGGTGTCCGAGTTGGGCTCGTTTTGAGGGGATTTTCCGCGATGAGATGGTGTTTGTTTTTTCGCCGGAGCACGAATGGGCGCAGCTCAATGAGATCGATATGGAGGCGATGGAGGGGCAGTCGTTTTTGGTTTATGCGAAAGCAAGTGAGACGTACCGGCTGTTGAAGGAATCCTTTGAAAAAGCTGGAGGGCGTCTCCGTTCGGGCCTCAGTTTGGGAGACATGGGCGCGATTATGGAGATGGCCAAAGTTGGCATTGGCGTGGGGATCGTCGCACCGTGGGTGGCTCGCAAAGAGATCGAGAAGGGTGAATTGATTTCGATGCCTCTCGGAGAGGTCAAACGTGCGCGCGATTGGGGAGTCATTTGTCACGAGTCGAGGCATCTTAGTATGGTTGAAGAGGATTTTTTAAGGATTTGTCGAAAAGTAACCCGGGAGTTTCCCGATGTGGTGAGTCTTTCGCGGAGCTAGGTGAGATCTAGATTGTCGCAGCTTTCCGGAAGGGGCAGGCTCGCGATGTCATGAAGATCACTCGCATTGAGCTTTCCTTTGTCCCGGTGGTGACCCGGGTCCCGTTGAAATTTGGCAATCAAACGCTTACCGAAGTGAACTGTGCCCGTGTGGCGGTTCATGCAGCAGATTCTGATGGGAAAAAGGGGATAGGATGGGCTGAAACACCATTAAGCGTAGCTTGGGTTTGGCCATCGGAATTGGGATATTTGGAAAGGGAGGAACGATTGCAGGAATTTTGTGAGGTTCTCCGTGGGGATCTGGAAGAGGGTGGCATCGTGGGGCATCCGATGGTGATCGGGCATGATTACATTGAGAACCGGCTGTATGATCGCCTTGCTGAGGAAGGTGAGGAACGCGGTGAGGAGGAAAAGATGCCGCACCTTGCAGCACTGGTGTGTCTATCGGCCTTCGACTTGGCTCTTTATGACGCCTTTGGAAAGCTGCATGGGGTTGGCGCTTTCGAATGTCTGAGCAAGGAGTGGCTGGGGGGAAATGACTTGAGTCACTTCCTTGAGCCGGCGGAATCATTTGTGGGCAAGTATCCTGCTGATTACCTCGTCGTGCCGGAAATGACGCTTTTAGTTTGGCACTTGGTGGGTGGGCTTGATCCTATCGATGAGAGCGAACTTACGGGCGCGGAACCGGATGACGGGTATCCTGTTTTGCTGCGGGATTGGATTCGGCGGGACGGACTGGATTGTCTAAAGATCAAGTTACGGGGGAATGACCTGGAGTGGGATTACGAGCGGCTTGTTGCGATTGGGAAGATTTCGCTGGAAGAAGGGGTGACGAATCTAACGACGGACTTTAACTGCATGGTGACGGATCCCGCTTACGTGAATGAAATTTTGGATCGGCTGAAGGAGGGGCATTCTACGATTTGGGATCGGATCGTTTATGTGGAGCAGCCGTTTCCCTATGATTTAGAAGCGAACCAGATCGATGTGCATTCCGTGAGTGAGCGAAAACCTCTCTTTATGGATGAGAGCGCGCATGACTGGCGGTTTGTGCGGTTGGGTCGGGAGCTTGGTTGGACGAGTGTGGCGCTGAAGACCTGTAAGACGATGACGGGAGCGTTGCTGAGTCTTTGTTGGGCGAAGGAGCACGGGATGACGCTGATGGTGCAGGATTTGACGAACCCGAGGTTGGCTCAGGTTCCGCATGTTCTGCTCGCTGCTTATGCGGGGACGATCTGTGGGGTGGAGAGCAATGCGATGCAGTTTTATCCCGAGGCGTCGAAGGAGTTTTTGAAGGTGCATCCGGGGCTTTACCGGAGACGGGATGGGGTGCTTGATTTATCGACGCTGAGTGGGGCGGGGTTTGGGTATGCGGGGGTTGAGAGAATTTGAACGTCCAACATTGAATGTTCAAGTTTTAGGAGAGGGGATCGTTTTTCGCTCATGAGGTTATCAGGCGTGGAAATACCAAAGTGGGGAGACTTTGGATAATAAATAGAGAATGGTGAAACTTTGGAATGTGTGGTCGGTGGGGGGACCTGCGGGTGGGTGTTAGGGGGGGAATGGGGTGCTGGGCTTGGCCCATGGGTTTTGGTGGGGAAAACCCAGGGCCGGTGCCCTGGGCTAAGTTATGTCGCCCCGATTGGGGTTGGATATTTGGATTGAGGGTCCGGCTGCGGGAATTCCTTGATGACGGGGATTGAGTTTTCGTTGGGGTCCGGCAAGCTTGAAAGCGATGAGTGCCATGGACGATCTGAAAACAATGCTGCTGGAGAAGTCGGTTCGCACGGGGGATTTTACTCTCGCGTCGGGACAGAAGAGTGACCTTTACGTGGATTGCCGGGTGACGGCGATGGACAATCAGGGGTCGAAGTTGATTGGGGAAACGGGTTGGAATTTGGTGAGGGAAAAGATTATAGCTGAGAATCTCGAGGTGGATGCGATTGGAGGGATGACGATGGGAGCTGATCCAATTTCTTTAGTAGTGGGAATGGCGAGTGCGGATCACGAGAAGGCGCTACAGGTATTCACGGTGCGCAAGGAGCCGAAGGGGCATGGACAGGGGAAGCAGATCGAAGGGAATTTTAAATCCGGAGACAGAGTTGTGGTGGTTGATGACGTGATCACGACTGGTGGATCGACTCTGAAGGCCATCGAAGCGATTCGCACAGCGGGAGGTGAGGTGGTTTTCTGTCTCGTTCTTGTCGATCGTGAAGAAGGGGGACGTCCTGCGATTGAAGCTGATGGGGTGCCTGTGGTGAGCATCTATACTCGCTCCGAACTTCTGGGTTCATGAAGCTATTGATTATCGGATTGTTGGTGGGAGCGGCCGCCGGTCTCGCTGGTGCGCTTTGCGGTGTCGGTGGAGGAATCATCATGGTGCCCGCCTTTGTCCTGATTCTTGGGTTGGGGCAAAAGACCGCGGTGGCGACGTCGCTGGCGGTGGTGGTGGTGAGTGGGCTTTCGGGGACGATGAATCACATTACGAGTAAATCTGGTTTAATTGACTGGAAGATTGTAGGCGTCACAGCGCTGGGCGCGGCCCTTGCCGCTTGGTTTGGAACAGATTTGATGAAGCAATTGAGTGGTCCACAGCTGACGAAAATTTTCGGAGTGCTCCTCGTGGTGGTAGGAGTGCGCATGCTTCTGATAAAAGGATAATTTATGATCAAACAAGTTCAGATCACCCTTCCTCCGAAGGAGGTTGCAAACAAGAAGAGTTGGCTTCCGCGGGTGGCTCGAAAATTGCGTGTTAAGCCGGAGCAGATTCAAGGGATGCGCCTGACGAAGAAATCGCTCGATGCGCGGAAGGCTCCGGTGAGATTTCTCCTGCAGCTGGAAGTGGGAGTGGATGAAAAGTTGCCTCCCCTCGCGGAGTCCGTTTGGGAGTGCCCTAAAATCAAGGAGGATGCCGAGGAGGTTGTCATCGTCGGTTCTGGACCGGCGGGGCTTTTTGCGGCCTTGCGATGCCTCGAACTTGGGATGAAGCCGATCGTTTTAGAACGGGGAAAAGATGCCTCGGCGCGCCGATTTGATCTCGCGCCGATCTTGCGTGAAGGCCGGGTGATTGAAGAATCGAACTACTGCTTCGGAGAAGGAGGAGCGGGGACCTTTTCTGATGGGAAGCTCTATACGCGTGCGACGAAGCGGGGGCCCGTGAGGTCAGTTTACGAGGCCTTTGTGGCACACGGTGCGCCGAAGAAGATTTTAATTGATGCGCATCCGCATATCGGCTCGAACCTTTTGCCGAAGGTGGTGATGGCGATGCGTGATTCGGTCCGGGCGGCCGGCGGAGAGGTCCACTTTGGGGTCAAAGTGGTTGATTTTCTAATCGACGATTCCCGCATGCATGGGGTCGTGACGGCGGATGGACAGGAGTTTCGAGGAAGTGGAGTCATTCTTGCGACGGGTCATTCGGCGCGTGATATTTATGAACTCCTTCACGAAAAGAAGGTTCTCCTTGAGGCGAAAGCATTTGCGGTGGGGGTGCGGATCGAGCATCCGCAGCCTTTGATCGATAAGCTCCAGTATCATCTGCAGGAAGATGAGAAGCGCGGTGACGATTTGCCGGCCTCTCGTTATGCCCTGGCGACGCAGATCAAGGGACGGAGTGTTCATTCTTTCTGCATGTGTCCGGGAGGTTTCGTGGTTCCGGCGGCGACGGAAAACGATGAAGTGGTAGTGAATGGGATGAGCCTGTCTCGCAGGGATTCGCCTTTTGCCAATAGCGGTCTTGTAGTGGGGGTGGAGCCGGAGGATGTGAAGGGGACTGATGTTCTCGCGGGGATTCGATTTCAAAAGGAACTGGAGCAGCTCGCGAAGACAGCGGGTGGAGGTGGCCAGGTGGCCCCGGCTCAGCGCGTGACGGATTTTTTGGCTGGGAAGTTATCAAAAGAGCTTCCTAAGACGAGTTATTTTCCGGGTTTGAAATCGGTCCGCCTGGATGAGCTCTTGCCCAAGTGGATCAGTGAAAGACTGGTGGGAGGTTTGCGCAAGTTTGGCAAATCGATGCGGGGTTACACGGGGCCGAATGCTCTTCTGATTGGCTTTGAGACGCGGACGAGTTCACCTATACGGATTCCGCGGGGGGACGATCTGCAGCATCTCGAAATCAAAGGGTTCTATCCTTGCGGAGAGGGCGCGGGCTTTGCTGGCGGAATTGTCTCGGCTGCGCTCGACGGCCGGAAATGTGCGGAGGCGATTATAGCGAATAAAGGATGAAGACCCTTCTCTCGTTCGCAGGGTTCTTAAGTGGCTCCATCCTTTCGCTTGTGGTTAAGTTGGATTCTTGGGGTTGTTCTTAGCGGAGGGGTGATTAGGATGGTGGGCAGATGAGTGATAATTTTCTTGGCGATTTTCATCCGGATAATTTTTATATGGGCCAAGCCTTGCGGGAAGCGCAGCGGGCCTATGCGGCTCAGGAGGTCCCGATTGGTGCGATCATTGTCAAAGGTGATCAGGTGATTGCCCGGGCCTGGAATCAGGTGGAGACCCTTAAGGATGCCACCGCTCACGCGGAAATGCTGGCGCTTACTTCGGCCCAGAACGCTTTAGGAGATTGGCGCCTTGAGGGTTGCACTCTCTTCGTGACGAAGGAGCCGTGTCCAATGTGCGCGGGGGCCATTGTGCATTGCCGGCTTGATCGAGTTGTCTTCGGCTGCAGTGACCTGAAGGCCGGAGCCGCCGGAGGGTGGATCAATCTTTTGGAGAGCAATCCTCCGCTGAATCATTGCTGTAATATTCTTTCGGGCGTTCTCGAGGGCGAATGTGTGAGCATTTTAAAGAGCTTCTTTCGGGAGGCCCGCGAAAGGAATGCGCTGGGGAAAGCGCATAAGAAGGCGGGGCGGCAGGGTAGCGATTTTGGTTAGGAAACTTTGCGAGCGAGCCACCCGTTCTTTACGCTCATGGATCGCCTCGATGATTTGAAGCTCGCTCTCAACCGGGGTGGGCGATTTGAGATCCTAGATTCTTTGCGGACAACAAAAAGTCCGGGTGACTCCCCGGACTTGATCCGCAATAGAGGAAGATTGCAGTAATCGCTTTAGAAAGGCCGGACTAGCCGTAGAGTTCCTCCATGATTTCTGGATTTTCCATGAGCTTCTTTCGTTCGGACTGGACTTCTTCCCAAGAGGTCTTGAGTCGGTCTACAAATTCATCGTCTTTCTCAGAATCTTTACGTCCATCGTGGAAGATTTCCGTGATCTCGAGCATCGCCTTTTGAAAATCGGTAAGGCGGGAATCAACCTTGTTATCCACCTCCTTGAGGAGTTCGAGAGCCTCAGCGGCGTCTGCCTTGTCGGTGCTCTCGCGGTTAAATTCTTCGGTCCAGGTGATCGTCTGAATCTTTTGTTTGATGCTGGAAGTTGCGGTGTCGATTTGGTGGAAAGAGCCTCCGATTGAGAGGGTCTTGGGTGGGGTTCCTTTGGCAACTTCGAGAAGAATACGGGCCGACTCGTGATTGGGCATTGCTTTAACGACCTTTTCGAGTTGGGAAATGACGGCAGGGCTGTTGAGTATGCCTTCACCCTGATCCTTGAGCAGGGTGGCAATCTTGTTGAAGTCATCGATCGTTTCTTGCACTTCGGAGGGTTTGTTAGCCGAGGCAACTTTCAGTGCTCCTTCAAACTTGGCGAACGAGAAGACCTGAATGTTGATGAGTGGTTCGATGCCATCGAGGACGTAGATGTCAGAAACACCGGGAATGTTTTCGGCGGGGACTCCGACCAGCTTGCATTTCTTTTTCGTGGCGCCACGAATCTTTCCTGCGACTCCACCGATCTTCCCCACTTTGCCATCGGCAGTGATTGTTCCGGTGCAGGCAAAACTTTCATCGAGTTTATTTCCGGTGAAGAGGGCGTCGATAATGAGGGACATCGCGGTGCCCGCCGAAGGTCCATCGAGAAGACCATCCTTATCCTCGAAGGCCATTTCTACCTTATATCCAGCAGGAATACGACCAGCCTCTTCGTGGCGGACGCGCATGAATTTTGCAATTTCTTCGAGTGAGTTGCCGGTCATGTTGCCGACTTTCTGGTCGATGTGGAATTCGACCCCATCGACATCCTTGTCCCGGAGGGCGGTGGCGGAAAGAGAGCTGGCGGCACCTGCGTGGCGACCGTTTGAAAGTTGACGGACGGAAAGGGCATAAACGGAACTCTGGATGCTAGCGAACTTTGCAGCTTTACCGCCAGGGATGGTTTCCAGACGTTCCTTAAATTCGTTGGGAGGTCCTCCTCTACCACCGGTGTTGTAGATGGGAGAACCGAGCATGTCCTTCCAGTCGGGCTGACCGGCCTCTTCGAGGATTTCCTTAATCTTCTTGGCTTCCTTGGCACCCTCATCGAGGCGGAGGGCGATATCTGCGCAGTAGCTCGCAAGCTTCACGTTGTCCTCGTTGTCCTTTTTTCGCATGAGGACACGAAGGCCACGGTAGATTTTGGAAACGGCGTGTGAGGTGGTCATTCCGTCGACGCTGTTAGCCTTACCGCGTTCCTTGAGGTCGCCGAGGATGCTGAGAAAGTTGTCATTTTCTGGCTTCAAGCGGCCAGCAATGGCGAGGGCATGACCGCGAAGTTCATAGTCCACTTCATGATCTTCTTCGTCGAAGTCTTTCGCAACTGAGAGCAGCCCGGCAAAAAGGGAGGACTCAGAAATCTTGTCGATTTTGATCTTGTCGGCATCGAAGATTTCCTTGTCGAGATTGGGCGGTCGATAGGTATCTGCGAGTAGATAACAGGCACTAAAGAGGAGGAGCAAAAGGGATTTCGCGTGGGCCATGTTGGTATCTAAGGCAAAGTGCTGCCTGATATCAACCGGTAACGAGAAAATTGTGTGCTAACGCTCAGAATTTCCAGTAAGGCGTTTGAGACGATCCCGGAACAAAGTAACCTCCTTGCGCCAAAACGTGAGTTGTAAGGTAGCAGCAATTGATTGGTCTTTATCGATCAAGCGGATGATCGGTCGCAACTTATCGACGAGATTCTGTCCTTCTTTAACGAGAGGGCCGTCATCCTGTGAAACCCGCCGGCTCTCGCTGAATTCTGCGAGGAGAGCCTTTTGTTCGGTTTGAAAGGTTTTAAGCCCTCTGGAGCCGGAATTATAGTCGATGCCCGGAGGATTGGTGAGCGATTCCGTGATGCGAATGAACTCGCGGGCGAACATGGGAGTGGAAAAGGAGGATGGGCGGTTTCCTGATGCTTGCTTGAGAAGGATTTGGGCGGAAAGGTGCCTCGGAGAGGCTTCGGCGGCCTCTTGAAGTCGGGATTTGACACTGTCATAAACGAGCTTGGCGGCAATGTTTCCATCGGAGGTTCTTCTGAGCGCCTCGGTTACCTCTTTGAAGATCTTGCTCGCGGCTTGAATGTCGTCCGGTTGTTGGGCGTCTTCGAGATAGAGCTGACGTGCTTCATCGAAGCTAGCACAGGAAATGATTTCAAAGCGAAGGAGAAAGCTTGGATGTTCCAGGACAAGAAGAGCGGTGAGTTCTTCTGCGAATTCGGGAGGAACCAGGAGGCGGGTTCCTGCGGAGGGTCGTTTATTTCGGAGCGAGTAGATGAGGGGCCAGCTCTCGAAGGGGCGGGAAAGGGAGCCATCGGCACGGAGGCGGGCGAAGAGGACGATGTTTGAAGCGAGGGGGCGGCCCGTGCTTGCTGCGTCCAGCATCATGGCGAGGGGGGCGACGATGTTTTCCTTATTCCTTTTGGCGTAGGTCCCTCTGCCGGTATCGAGATAAAGATCGTAGCCTTTGGGTAGCGGGCGGTCCTGGCCTCGGTAAAACTGTATGAGAGCGTCATGCAGGGGTTGAGTGGGACGTTCTGGGCCATTCGAGCTAGTGAGAGCGGGCTTGAACTTCAATTGGCCCGTGCCGCGTTCGGTAAGGATAAGGCGGACGTTGACCGGGCCATACCTGACTTGGCCGTTTGTTACGGTCACAAGCGGAGTCGTTGTAAGAAGGCCGGTGGTGGCATATTTGCTATTTTTTGGAGTCTCCGGTGTCGGATCGAATAGCTGCGGCTTGGAAGCGTTTTCGAAAGCGGTAAGTGGCGCGATGATTCCCTTCCATCGATCTTCATCAGAAGGTGCTCTTTTTTCTAAAAGGGGGTGATCGCGTTGATAGGGTGCGAGAACATCGAGAAGGAGATTGCCGAGGTGCTTGCCTTCACTCTCTTCGGGCATCTCGAGGAGCCACTTCGCCGTGTCGAAACCATGGTCTCGCGCGCTCTTGTGACTTTCCTGGATGGAAGGCTGGTAGGTGCCGTTGATCACACTCCGGAGTATTTGGCGAGCGCGGCTTTGCGAAGGAGAAAGACGCAAGGTGAGGGCTAGAAGTTGAGCGCGTTGCCGCAGGGAGAGCGCGTTATTGTTGAGCGGGCAGTCTGCCATGGTGGTCAAAGCGTCTGCCAAATGACCGATCGCTGCGGAGTCCAGGGGGATGAGATCCCGCCGAATCAAGGGGACTGAATCGTCGGGCGCGACAAAAATGGGCGCTGCCGATCCAAGACCCATGGAAGTGAGGGTCAGAAGGAGTCCGGCAAGGAGCGGGCGAATCATGGGCGGAAGATAACCTTCCCCGAGCCAGCTGACAATTTCTTATGGGAGAGTCACGGTTTGTCGGATGAAAGGGCCGAAGTTGGCCGGGAGTGGGATGCTCACTTCCTCAATGTCTCCGCCGAGTGAGACCGAGGTGGCATTGCTTTCATCAATGTTGGTTGAGGAAAGATTGCCGAGAGTTCCTGAGTCGAATCCTCGTGCAATTCCTCCCGCCATCGTGAAACGGCGCACGGTCAATTGGAATCCATCTCCAGATGCGACGAGCTTTTGAAAGGGAAAGTCGGAAGCGTTAGTTGGATCCGTGCCCGAGGAAAACTCAAGAAGGTTGGTGGAGCCATCCTGATCTGGATCGTCGAAGGTTCCATTCTGTCCGGCGGGTGGAGAGAAATCAGCAAGCCAGGAGTTGAAATCGAGTTCACTGGGGGCAGGGGTATTATTAATAGCGGCTTGGATGAGCGCGACATTAGAAGCGCCGAGAGAACCTGAACCAAGGGGGAGGTCATTGTGGCGAATGACCGGGTTGAAAGCATCACGATTATCGATGATAACAATGCGTCGCCGTTGGGCGAAGCTCAGAGATCCCGGAGGCCCGGTCGATCCAACTCCACGATAGAAACTGAAGCCATCTCGCACATTCGAGTTACGATCACTCAATGAATCTAGGCCATGCTGGGAGAACCCGTTGTTTTCAGCTGCCGTCCTGATCAATCTGTCGAAACCCGAAGTTTCCAGAGAGAGAAGGATGGAGGTGAATTCAACTCCGCTGTCATTTCTTCCAACAAGATCGCCACGTGAGGCGTCATTAAAGTGGTCGATGATTTCGTTTCCCAACTGAGAAACCATAGTGCTTCATCCTGATCACCAGGGCGTGTAATAAGCAATGAGTATGACTTTGCCTGCCAGCTCTGAGAGCTGTGAGTTCGTTAGTTCAGTGAACTGGTTTTGGCTATTAAGGGAGTTTACGCTCAAAGAGTAGGTGACGTTTTCTGAAGAAGCTCCGGGTTCGGGGGGAGCACCCAGCGCGAAGGAAGTGAGGAAAAAGAGCGGAAGGAAGCGGGATTTCATTTTTTAAAAGGTGTAAGTGAGGGCAAGGCGTGTGACGAGAAAACTACGGTCACGATAAAGGTCTGCGAAGAATTGGTTAGAAGGACCAAGCGGGCCGTAGTCGACGTCATAGATTCCAGCGGAGATTCGAACTGTCGTGCTCAGTTTTTGCCAAGCGAGAGAGGCACTAAACTCGGTCGAGGTGATTGCTGGTGCAGCCGTGTTAAATCCTACGGGGACGAGCTCGCCGGTATCGTCGTAGACGCGGGCCGAAACTCCGACACTCCAATTGACGTTAAGATCATAAACAAGGGAAAGTCCCCCATAGAAGGCCTCAAAATCCGGATGTTGGATCGAGGCTCCCGTTTGGGCGCGTAAGGTTAGCTCATCCGAAATGGCCCAGGCAGTATCGTTTTGTAGCTGGAAGCGCGGATTAAGTTCGGTCACCTCGCTGAAGCGGAATGTCGTCTGATTACGCAGCGAGGGGCTGAGCGCTTTGGCCCAAGCGACGGACCCAGTGTATGTATCGAAAGAGCTTCGGGTTGGGGTTGCTTCGGGCATGAAAAAATTACTGGGATTCGGAACGAGGCTCCAGGCAGGAACGATTTCGTCATTTCCGTAAGAGAAGGAAAGGGTGAGGCGAGCTACTCCAGGGTCGTAGTCCCAGATCAGGTTGCCACTCAAAGTAGATCCACTTGGGTCTGCTGGATTGTAATTGGTCGGATCAGGGATTCCTACGAATTGATCGTAGTATTCCGAAATCCATAGGGATGCGTAGTTGTTGAAACCTTCGTAGTGCGAAAATCCAAAGGTGAACGAGAGATCTTCAGAGAGGTCGGTCCCCAGAATCAAGCCTCCGGACCAGGAGTCTTCCCGGCGGTTGGTCGCTGATGTTCCTCCCACGGGATCTGAATAGTCAATTGAGATATCGGTGAAGCCAACGTTGGCTTCAATATTCCAGCGGGAGCGCTCTTGACGGTAGGCGAAAGTGCTCCGCCAGACACTGACGTCACTGTCATCCAAAAGATCGAAGTCCTGATCGACTCGTTGGATCCCGGTGAAGACACGATCGAGAAAAGACCCGGAGTCTTCCGCATCGGAGGACGATTCTTCGATGGAGGAGAAATAATCGTCGGGCCCTGCGAAGGCGAGTCCAGTGAGGAGAAAGGGGAAAAAGAGCTTCATTGAACGCGATGATTGTTGTTCTTTATCGCACTTTTAGTGGCATGAGGCGCAGCCCCCTCCGGCGCTTTGTGAACTGCTGGTGCGACCGCGTTCCAATTGGCTCACCAGGGTGCACTCTGAGAAATCGGCACCTTTTTGCGCAAAACTCATCGCCGGTTTGCTGAGCTGGGCCTGATCGATAATGGAAACCTCTGCACAGGAGCAAAGGGCGAAGGCAGCGAGGGGAAGAGCTAATTTCATGGGTGTGACTAATTTAAGTGACGTAAGAAGGGATTATTCCCAAAATATGGGAATAAAAAGAAGCCCTCCGATTCGGCGAGTATGAGTTGACGCCCCGAAAGGGAGGTCTATGCTACAGAATATGTCAGACGTGGCCGCAGAAGCGAAGAAGATCCTCGAAACGATGCTTGGAAAGCTCGGATTTGAACATGAAATCGAGGTTAACGGTGATGAGGACCATTTGACTCTTAATATTCTTTCCCCTGATCAAACTCTCTTGATTGGGAAGGGCGGAGATCGTTTGGACGATCTTCAGTATCTTACTAACCGGATTCTACGCGGTGTGAACGACGATGCACCACGGGTTCGCGTGGATTGCGATGGGTTCCGTGCCCAGCAAGAAGAGCGAGTGCGAGATAAGGCCCGAGGCATCGCTGATAAGGTGAAAGCCAGCGGGGATGAAATTTGGATGACGCCGATGAACTCGTATCATCGTCGTTTGGTGCACAACGCGCTTGCCGATGATCCTGAGATCGAAAGCGTTTCTGAGGATAGCAACATGCGCAATAAGAAGATCCTCATCCGTCTGAAATAGGGCGCGACTGAGATCTCAATGTTTCCATGGAAACCCACCGCCTCGTTTTACCCGGGGATCTGAATCAGTTCGGGTTCCTTTTTGGAGGCTGTCTTTTGGGCTGGGTGGATGAAGCGAGTTGGATCGCGGCCTCCCTAGATTTTCCTGAGTGTCGTTTTGTGACGATCGGGATGGACCAAGTTGTCTTTCGGCACAGTGTGCGGGAGGGGACTATTCTGGCGATTGAGTCTGAAAAAGTGACCCAGGGAAATACTTCCGTGACCTATCAAGTGAAGGTTCGTCGGGGGAGAGCCGGCCAAGGGGAGGTGATCTTTTCAACAAAGGTCAGCTTTGTGAATGTCGATGAGGCTGGTGAGAAGAAACTCCTGAGCTGATTGACTGGTGTTCTTTGTGGAATGGACGGTTTCCCTTCCGGTTATATTTCGGTTCACAAGGGACCTGAGCATATCTGGTTTGATCTTGGTGCCGATGTCCCGTTGAGCGAGATCAGCTATTGGGGTTACGCGAACACCAACTCCAACGGTATGCGGGAGTTCAACCTCAGCTTCGCTACGTGCGCCTCGAGGCGGTTTCAACCTTCTACAATTAGCCTGGCGCTGGTGCTGGCGGCGACCGCCTCGGGATTGGCGACATCGCCTTTTTAGTGTCCGAGGCCACGCTAGGCCACGGTTTTGCCGCGACAGAAATTAATATCGTCTGCGAGGACGTCGTCCTCACGTTCAAATCCAAATCCGGCCTCAATTACAGTCTTTGGAGGACGACCGATCTGAGTACGTCGCCGGACGACGATTGGGAAGAACTCAACGACAGCCATCCATCAGAGGGAGCGTTTACGACATTTACCGATAACAACGTTCCTGAGGGAACCCTGCGGATGTTCTACCAAGTGCGCCCCGCATTGTAATATTGGGGATCTTCTCATCACCACTTGGCCCAGCTTGATCGTCTTGGTCTTGTTGACCCAAAAAATGGATCGCGTTATTTGCGGGTCGCCATTTTTCTGAGAGGGAGTAGGTTCTACCCATGAACCAAGTAATGGGCATGCAGGAGATGATATTGATCGTTCTAGTCATGTTGAGCGGAGGAATTCTTCTGGGAATGGCCAAGCTGTTTTTTTTGGGTTTGGCATGTTTTTGGCCAAGATGTAGGTGATGTTTGAAGTTCGCGAAAAACCAGATTTGGTCGAACGAGCGATGCTCGTCGGTGTTTGCTATAATAAGCGTGAGGAAGAGGAGACGCGGAAGCTACTTCTTGAACTCGAGGAACTTGTCGACACGCTCGGGATCGGAGTGGTCGGGATGGAGCTCGTACGCGTGCGCGCTACTCACAGAGGCTTGCTCTGCGGAACAGGGAAGGCCGATGAATTGGTAGAACTCGCGAAAGCTCGCAACTGTGACTGTATCGTTTTTGATAATGAATTGAGCCCGATGCAGCAGCGTAATTGGGAAGGGCTTTCGAACCTCACCGTGATCGATCGAGAAGAGGTGATCCTGGATATTTTTGCAAAGCGGGCGCGCACCAAGGAAGCCCGGCTTCAGGTTGATCTTGCCCGGATGCAGTATGCGCTTCCCCGGATGGCACGCATGTGGAGCCACCTCGACCGCGAAGGCGGTGGTGGTGGTGGTGGAAGTGGTGGTGGCGGAGGTGCATCCCGAGGAATGGGCGAGCAGCAGATTGAGGTCGACCGTCGTCTAGCTCGACAGAAAATTAGCAGGGTCAAAGATGAGTTGGATGCAGTTCGCAAACAACGTGCGACCCAGCGCAAAGAACGCACCCGAGGGGATATTGCGACGGCTGCGATTGTCGGTTACACCAATGCGGGGAAATCGACTTTGCTCAATAAGCTTGCGGACTCGGACATCCTGGAGGCGGATATGCTTTTCGCGACTCTCGATCCTACCACTCGACGACTCGAGCTCGAAGATGGCCAGACCCTTTTAGTAAGCGACACCGTGGGCTTTGTTCGGAACTTGCCGCACCGATTAGTGGAGTCTTTTAAAGCGACACTCGAGGAGGCCATTTTGGCAGATTTTTTGGTTCACGTTTTGGATGCAAATTCCGATGAAATTCCAGAGCACTATGCCACTACGTGTGATGTGCTCAAGGAATTGGGAGCGGATGACAAGGAGGTGATCGTGGTGCTGAATAAGATCGATCAGATCGAGGATCCCGCGATTCTGACGGGACTTCGTGCTGATTTTCCCGGAGCGATGGAGGTCTCGGCTCTTGAAGGAATCGGAATGACTGAACTTCTCGGGAAGTTCGCCAACAAACTTTCGGATCGGGTGAAGCGCTTGGATTATCGCATCCCGCAATCTCGAGGGGATATCACGGGGCTTCTCCATCGCGAGGGCAAAGTGCTGTCGACGGATTATGATGGGAACGATGTCTTGCTGACAGCAGTGGTTCCCAAGGATTTTGAGGAACGATTTTCAGAGTTTATCGTTTCTGAGTAGATGAAGAAAATGCTCTTTCTTCTCTTTGCTTTGGTGTCACTGGGTTTGTTCCTTGTCGCGTTTAAGAAGCCCGCGATGGAATCGGGGGTGGACCGATCTCTGCCTCCGTTACGAAAGAATCTCTTTAATGACATGCCCGTGGACATCGGTTAGGCGTCGCTCGATGCCGTTGTGGTAGAAGCTGAGCCGCTCGTGATCGAGGCCGAGGATGTGTAGAATGGTCGCGTAGAAATCGTAAACGGTCGTGACTTTTTCGACCGCTTTGTGGCCGAAGGCATCGGTCGCACCGTAGGTGAAGGGTGTCTTGACTCCGGCGCCAGCCATCCACGCAGTGAAGCCGTCGGGGTTGTGGTCGCGGCCGCTTGCACCTTTTTGAAAAGTCGGCATGCGCCCGAACTCCGTTGCAAAAACGACGAGGGTATCTTCCAGAAGACCGCGCGCTTTCATGTCTTTCAGAAGAGCCGCTGTCGGCTGATCCAGAACGGGACCGTGAATGTTGTATTGTTTCTCGAGCGCCTTGTGGCCGTCCCAATTGCTGACGCCCTCGCCTCCAGTCTGATAGGCTCCGTTGAAAAGTTGCACAAAGCGCACTCCTTTCTCGATAAGGCGGCGTGCGAGGATGCAGTTGCGTCCGTAGGAGGCCCGCAGGTCTTTGATTTTGCTCCCGCTTTCATCCACTCCGTAGTCGCGTAGGATGTGGGCGGGTTCGCTGCTGAGGTCGGTGACATCGGGGATGCTCATTTGCATCTTTGCCGCGAGTTGATAACTGGCAATGCGCGCCGCGAGCTCGGTGTCGTCCGGAATTCCCGCGAGATGTCGATGGTTCTGACGTTGTAAAAAGGCCCTCGTTGCGGCATCGGTGCGGGTGGTGATGCCGCCGGGGATGGCGAGATTCCGCACTGGATTGACGGCGTTAAAATCGGTGCCTTGGAAGGCGGCTGGCAAAAATCCCGGCCCCCAGCAATTGCCACTCGACTGGGGCTTTCCTCGGACGTCGGGGATTGCCACGTAGGCGGGTAAATCGTCGGCCGCGCTGCCGAGCGCGTAGGTCATCCAGGATCCCGCGCTGGGAAATCCATCGAGGGTGAATCCGGTGCACATGAAATTCTCGCCCGGACCGTGGGTGTTCGTTTTGCCCGTCATGGCGTGCAGGAAGCACATTTCATCGGCGAGGTCGCCGAGCTTGGGAACCAAATCGGAGATCATCTTTCCTGATTGCCCGCGCGGTTTGAATTCCCAGGGACTTCTGGTGAGGTTGCCTTGCTGACCCTGGAAAGTGATGAGATTTTCGCCGCCCGGCATGGGCTTGCCGTGGTGTTTGATGAGTTCCGGTTTGTAGTCGAAAGTATCAATTTGGCTCACCGCTCCTGAGCAAAAAATCATGAGGACTTGTTTGGCGCGCGGCTCGAAGTGGGGTAGCCGCGGGGCATTCGGATTGCCAGGGTCGATCACGGGAGTGATCGGGTTTTTCCCCGCCGCGCTTTCGCGGACTTTTTGCTGCGCCCCAAGCAAACCGTCGCGGGCGAGCAGTGAGGCGAGCGCAACACTTCCGAATCCACTGGCGGTGTGTGAGAGGAAGTGGCGACGATCAATGAAATGGTTGATGGGAATCATTGCAATGGCAGTGGATTAGAAGATGAAAAGAAGCTCGTTGGTATTGAGCATGGCACGGCAGAAGGCCTGCATGCCGTGAGCGGCGATGAAGGTGCTTGAATCCGCAATTTCCTCCGCCGTCGCGGGACGTCCGTAGAGGAGATTGAAGGCCTTGGCCGGATCGCTCCCGATGCGCTCGGACAGCTTGTCGGCCTGCTGAATGATGAAGGGACTGTTGAACAAATTGAGAGCCTGCAAGGGAGTCGTTGAACGGCTGCGTTTTGGCATGACCTGATTGCCGTCGGGGCAGTCGAAGGCTCCGAAAACGGCATCCTGTTCCTGGCGGATCTTCATCATGTAAACCATGCGCCGCCATTCTTTTGGTCCCGTAATTTTCTTCGGGCTGTAGTGCACGACATTCTCTCGATCGACCTCGAGGAGGTAAAACCCCGGTCCCTCGGTGTCTTCGAGATTGAGCGTGCCGCTGACCGCGAGGATGGAATCGCGGATCGCCTCGGCCTCGAGACGGCGGGGTGGGAAGCGCCATAAATAACGGCCGCTCGCGTCGATCTTGGCCGCTTCGGTGCGAGGTTGGCTCGATTGCTGGAAAGTGTCCGTAGTCAAGATCAGCCGCAAAAGTTCTTTGGATGACCAGCTGTTTTCCATGAATTCGGCGGCCAGCCAATCCAGTAATTCAGGATGAGTAGGGTTCGTGCCGTTGAGTCCAAAGTCGCTTGGGGTATCGACGATTCCGGTGCCGAAGACGAATTGCCAGAGGCGGTTGGCCATTACCCGGGCGGTGAGTGGATTCTCCTTCGTCGCGATCCACTCGGCGATCTTGACGCGACGTTGTTGCTCGGCCTCGTCAATTCCCATCTTGAGGGAACCCATCACCTCAAGGGCATCCGGCGCCACTTCTTCGCGCTTCGCCATGGGGTCGCCGCGGTAGAGACGGTGGGTTTTTCCGGGCTTGGAAAAATTAGCGATCCAAGCCTGCTTACCAGTTTCGAGGGAGGCGATGCGCGTGTTCTTGTCCAAGATCGTCGCCATCAAGCTACGGGCTGCCTTTGCCTCGGCGGTGTTCAATTTTGCAAGAAAGGCATTGGGGTCAGGTTGTCCTCGAAAGGGATGGCGGTCGGCGGATCTGGCGAGGGTCTTCCAGGTCTTTTCGTCCAACGAAGCCTCGATGAGATAATCGGTCGCGAGTCGGTCGGTGTTGACGCCATTACGGTCACGGGCCCACTCGATTCGCTCGATGGGTTGGGGGGTCTCGAATTCCAGTTGCACCCAACCGCTCTTTTTGTGACAGATCCAGCTGTGCTCGTTTCCGATTAGTCCGTCATTGATGTGCTCAAGCTGATGAATTGGGTAGCCGGGCAGGCTTCCTGAAGCGGTGGGTGACGCACCGAGCGCGATGTTTTGGCCCTCTGGATCGAAGACCATCAGCTCGTCAAGGCAGGGTTGTCCTGAATTTGTTTCCCGGATCGTAAAGCGCACGAATTTTGCTTCGATTACGCTGAAGTTTTCGACATTTAAAGTGGCATTCACTGGGTCTCTGAGATTCGAGGGCCCCTTTCCGTCCTCCTTTGCGGCCTTCTTCCTGAAGTCATCCATAGCGTTCTTGTGCGCCGCGAGTTCGCGACGGAGTTGCGCGGTTTCCTCCTTCGACTCCTTTGTCATCACTTTCTTCAGCGTGCGGTCGCCGTATCCCACTCCGGCGAAGACGGCTTGAAACTCATAGAAGTCCTTTTGCGAGATGGGATCGAATTTATGATTGTGGCATCTTGCGCAACCGATCGTCAGGCCCAGGAAGGTCGTGCCCGTGGTGTTGACGATGTCGGTGAGTTCATCCTGCCGCTGCATGAGAGTTAGGTTGATGTCCGGGCTTTTGACAATGTCATAGGATCCCGCGACGAGAAACCCGGTTCCTACCTCCGCTCCGAAGGCGTCGCCCGCGATCTGTTCCCGAATGAACCGGTCGTAGGGTTTGTCCTCGTTGAACGAGTTGATCACAAAGTCGCGGAATGGGTAGGCGTGGGGTCGCTCGCGATTCGTTTCAAATCCGTTGCTCTCGGCAAAGCGGACGACATCAAGCCACCTGCGTCCGATTCGTTCGCCGTAGCGTGGGCTGGCGAGGGCGCGGTTGACGAGGTTCCGCCAAGCTTCTTCTTCCGGTGATTTGTCGGCAAGAAATTTTGCGACTTCCGCGGTATTCGGGGGCATCCCGTGGAGCACCAGGTAGAGGCGGCGGACCAAGGTTCGGCGATCGGCGCGGGGCGAAGGAGTGAGCGCTTTGGCCCCTCTCATTTCACCGATCATTTCATCGATCGTCTTTTCCTCGTAACCATCGCGACTGACCGGCTGGAAGGACCAGTGATCGGTCGTCATTTTTATTTCGGCAAGCTTCTCCGATCCCGGTATTTTAGCCCCTTCGTCGATCCATTTCCGCAGCGTCTCTACCTGGGTCTCGTTGAGCGGTTCGCCTTTTCCTTCGGGAGGCATCGCGTTGTCCGGATCAGCGCGTGATACGAACTTGATGAGGTGGCTTTTTGCACTTTGGCCGGCGAGGAAGACCGGTTCCCCCGAATTCCCACCTTTCAGAATCATGGCGGGCGAATCCAGGCGGAGTTTACCTTTCTGTTTCGACTCGCCGTGGCATTGGTAACAATGGTCGGTGAAGATAGGTTTTACCTCGTTCTCAAAATTTACTTCGGCGGATGCCGGAGTGATCAGAAGGACGAGAAGCCATGGAGTTGATAAAAAAGACCTCATGAGGTGGGATTGGGAACTTTGCTACTTAATGTATACGTTTTAGGAACGTGTCATTCTTACGAGAACCCGCCTCCCAATAATCCGGTCACGGATAATGGTGCGATTCTCGGTAGGGTTCTTTTCTATGATGTTCGCTTGTCGAAGAATTCCGCCGTTTCCTGTGTCAGTTGCCACGATCAGGCGAAGGGTTTTGGCGATTCCGAGGTTGCCAGTACGGGGATCGAAGGAACGACAGGTCGACACTCGATGCGACTGATCAATTCCCGTTTTGCGAGGGAGCGGCGCTTTTTCTGGGACAAGCGTGCGAATACCCTCGAAATTCAGACGGCACAGCTAATCCTGGCTCACGTGGAAATGGGATTCAGTGGCACCAATGGTGACCAGGACATTTCCGAATTTTTCAGCCTCGGAGAATCGGGGGAAGATCCTTTTTATGACTCCACCTCGCCAAGGTGGGGCGGGCTGTAATGTTTGTCATGAAGCCCCCGAATTCGATATTGATCCAAATAGCCGGAACAAGAGGGCAGTTTTTTGCGTGGGGAAAGATTACTTTCCGTAGACTTCGTCGGGATCAAAGGTTCGTTCGTCGTCGACAAAAGTCGTCGCGGCGGGATTGCTGTCGAAATTAACTGCACGATAGAAGCAGGAACGTCGGCCGGTGTGACAGGCACCAGCTCCCTGCTGAGTCACGTATAGAATGAGGGCGTCCTGATCGCAGTCGGTGCGGATTTCGTGGACCTTTTGAACGTGTCCCGAGGTGGCGCCCTTATGCCAGAGTTCCTGACGGGAGCGGGAGTAATAGACGGCCTCTTGTTTTTCGAGGGTGAGTTTAAGGGACTCCTTGTCCATGTAGGCCAGCATCAGGGGCTCACGAGTCTCGGAGTCGATTGCCATGGCGGGGATTAATCCGTCGACATCGAACTTCGGACAGAATCCAAGGGCCTCATCGAGTTCCCTCTTTTCCGGGCGGGGGGCAAATTCCAACTCGCTCATGCAGCGACCCTTAAGTGATCAGGGGAGATGGTCGAGACAATATTCCTCGTCATTTTCCGCAACGCGGAACTGTAGATCAGGATCGGAGTTCTCGGTGCGATCACAAGTTTTGCAGCGATGAAGGCTCGTGTCTTTTCCGATCCGGGTGGATTGGAACTTATTTCGTCGGATGGCTACCTGGTGTCTCGTCTTCCGCCATTTCCAGGCCTTGGGGATCGCCCAGACCAAGTAAGGGAGGTAGATCAAGAGGTAGAAGACAGCTAGGAGGGGGATTCCTGTTCTGACCCATGATTCGACGCTGATGATTGCGATACCAACACCGGCCAAGACAGCAAAAATCCAGACTTTGACGGGAAGGAAAAACATCAAGAGGAAGGTGTAATGGGGCTGAATAGTAGCAAAGGCGAAGAAGATTGCGAAGTAGTAGACTTTCCCGTCGAACAAGAAGGGGAAGAAATTGAGGGCCAGGCCTTGGCAAATGATGGTGGCGTACAGGTAAAGGGACGTCCGGGTGCTGCCCCAAGCGAGTTCCAGGGTCTCGTCGAAGAGAAAAAAGATTCGAAGGACGATGAGAGTGAAGAAGAAGGGAAACACGAGACTTCCTCCAGGACTGGGGGGATAGGGCGGATAGAGAAGCCAACTGAAGAGCCGCCAGATTTCCCCAGACATGACTTTGTCCATATTTGGGTAGATGATTTCGCCCGCTTTGGGATTGAAAATGAGGACGAGAAAGAAAACCCCTTGAAGCATTGCGAGTGCTTTAATGAGGCCCGGAAATGCGAGCCAGCTAAAGCGGCTTTCGATGGTTAATCGTTTCTGTGACACAGATCTGAAAATGATCTCTTCTGACAGGTTGACAAGTCCAATCAGCATTGACAGTTTTCCGCGGTGAGCGACGTCCTAAGACTTTCCCCCTTGGACGAGAAGCATCGAGACCTCGGAGGACGGATGGTGTCCTTTACTGGTTGGGAAATGCCGGTAATGTATTCGTCTATTATCGATGAACATAAGGCAGTGCGCGAGCAAGTGGGGGTCTTCGATATTTCCCACATGGGACAGCTTTTTTTAAAAGGGAATGACGCAGAATCGTGGCTCAATCGAATGCTGGCGAATGATGTTGCTAAGCTTGAGGACGGGGAGGCACAGTATACTTTTATTCTGAATGACCAGGGTGGGGTGATCGATGATCTTATTATCTATCGTCTTGCCGAAAATGACTACCTGCTTCTAGTGAATGCCGCAAAGATCAAGGAAGACGTCGATTGGCTCACTCAGCATCTGGAAGGGGATCTGCGGTTGGAAAATCTCAGTGATGACTGGGCAGGCATCGCAGTTCAGGGGCCAGATGCCTCGGAGGTTTATTTTAAGATGACTGAAGGGCGCACTCTTCCTGCGCGTAACCATCTCGATGATTTGAGTCACATGGGTCATCGCATGATTGTCTGTCGCACCGGATACACGGGCGAAGACGGCTTCGAACTTTTCTGCCCTGCTTCCCAAGCCTCCTTTTGGTGGTCACTCATTATGGATGAGGGTGTCGCTCCCTGCGGATTGGGAGCCCGGGATTCGCTTCGATTGGAAATGTGCTATCCGCTCAATGGTTCGGACCTTTCTCCAAGCCGGAGTCCACTGGAAGCAGGATTAGGAATGTTTGTGGCACTTGGGAAAGAGCGCTTCATTGGCGGTGATGCCTTGCGTAATCAAAAGGAACAGGGGGTGAGCGAGCGACTGATGGCGATCCAGCTTTGTAAGAGAGGCGCGCCACCCCGGCCGGGCTATCCGGTCCATGATATGGAGGGTAAGCTGCTCGGTGAATTGACCTCGGGTGGTCTTTCTCCCTCGCTTGGTGCCGGAATCGGACTTGCTTATCTTCCGACGGATCGGGTGAAGGTGAACACCCCTGTTCAAATCGGAATTCGAGGAAAATACCTTCCGGCAAAAGTCGTGAAAAAGCCTTTTTATCGGAAATAAGACTTCGTAATAAATTCAATTGTATGACCGCACCAGACAACTGCCGCTACACCCCTGATCATGAATGGGTTCGCCTCGATGGAGATATTGTGACCATTGGAATTACCGACCATGCTCAAGACGAATTGAGCGATGTTGTTTTTGTTGAGCTTCCCGATCTCGGTGATGTCGACAAAGCGTCTCCGGTTGGGGTGGTCGAGAGTGTCAAGGCAGCCAGTGACATTTATGCTCCGCTCGCGGGAGAGGTTGTGGAGGTCAATTTAGACCTCGTTGCTGATCCTTCGATGGTCAATTCCGACCCCTACGATGGTGGTTGGATTTTTAAAATGAAGATCGATGATACCTCGCAATATGAGGCTCTCATGGATGCATCTTCGTACACTGGCATCGTGCGCTAGACGGTCATGATGACGCAGCCCTTTTCCCGTCGCCACATCGGCCCGTGGGATCATTCTAGGACTGCTCTCCTGGAAGCTGTCGGCCAAAGTGATCTTGATGCTCTTCTCGCCAAGATTGTTCCTTCTGAGATTCAGTGGCCGGAGGGGACGACTCTTCCCGAAGCTCTGAGCGAATCGGAGGCTCTTGATCTTCTTAAAAGCAAGCTCGGTCAAAACAAGATACTCAAATCATTCATCGGCCAGGGCTATTCTGGAACCGTCACTCCGCCGGTCATTCAGCGGAATATTCTTGAAAATCCCGGCTGGTATACCGCTTATACCCCGTATCAGCCGGAGATCTCGCAAGGGCGATTGGAGGCCCTGTTAAATTTTCAAACCCTCGTGACCGGGCTTACCGGGCTCGATGTCTCGAATGCCTCGCTTCTCGATGAAGCCACGGCGGCCGCGGAGGCGATGAGTCTAGCGCTTACGATGAAGCCCAAGGCGACCGTCTTTTGGGTCGATGAAGAATGTCATCCCCAGACCATCGATGTCGTGCGCACTCGAGCCGAGCCTCTTGGGATCGAAGTGAAGGTGGAAAAAATTTCCAATTTTAGCGCGAGCGAAGATCTCATTGGTGCGCTGGTGCAGTATCCCTCGACTTTGGGAAACGTGCGCGATTTTAGTGATTTCTCAGAGCAGGTTCACGGAGTGAAGGCTCAGGTCGTGGTCGCTGCTGATCTTTTGGCACTGACTCTCTTAAAATCTCCCGGAAGCATGGGTGCTGATATTTGCGTGGGATCGAGCCAGCGCTTTGGCGTTCCTCTCGGTTTTGGGGGACCGCATGCGGCTTTCATTTCTTGCGTCGATAAACTGAAGCGGAAGATTCCGGGTCGACTGGTTGGGGTGTCGATCGATTCCCAAGGGAATCCCGGGTATCGCTTATCGTTGCAGACTCGCGAGCAGCATATTCGCCGAGATAAGGCGACCTCGAACATCTGCACCGCGCAAGTTCTTCTCGCCGTGATGGCATCGATGTATGCCGTGTATCATGGCCCCGCCGGACTGCGTCACATTGCTTCAAGCGTTCGTTCATTGACCGGTCGATTGAGTTCGGGATTGAGAGAAGCGGGGGTGGAGTTAGTGAATGACTCCCACTTTGACACGCTCACGGTGCAGGTCGGTGGTCGGGCGGAGGGGATTCTCTCGGCAGCGGTAGAGAAGGGATACAACCTTCGTGATTTTGGCGATGGCCGGCTTGGGGTTGCTTTTGATGAAACGACGACGGAGCAAGATCTAAGCGCTATTTGTGAACTCTTTGGAGCCTCTCCGGGAAAGGCCGATGAGCTAGCGGCAGAAATGCTTCGAGACGAAAATATTCTCCCGCAGGAGGTCTTTCATTCTTATCACAGCGAAACCGAAATGATGCGTTACTTGCATCGTCTCGAAGCTCGTGATCTCGCGCTGAATGAATCGATGATTCCGCTGGGCTCATGTACCATGAAGCTTAATGCTGCGGCAGAGATGATGCCCGTGACTTGGCCAGAGGTTTCCTCCCTTCATCCCTTTGTCCCGGAAGATCAAAGCAAGGGGTATCGCATCATGCTCGCTGAGTTGTCCGGTTGGTTGTCCGAAATCACGGGATTTGCAGCAGTTTCGCTACAACCCAATGCGGGTTCGCAGGGGGAATATGCCGGTCTTCTGGCGATTCGTTCCTACCACCAAGCCAATGGCGATCAGGATCGAAATAAGTGTCTCATTCCGATGTCGGCGCATGGTACGAATCCGGCCTCGGCTGTCATGACGGGATTCCGGGTCGTTCCGGTAAAATGTGACGATGAAGGGAACATCGATACTGATGATTTTCACGCCAAGATCGCGGAGCATCGCGAAACTTTGGGTGCACTCATGGTGACTTATCCCTCGACTCATGGAGTTTACGAAGAGGGGATCCAGGAATTGTGTGCCGCGATTCATGAGGCGGGCGGACAAGTTTACATGGATGGCGCCAATATGAACGCGCAGGTTGGAGTGACCAATCCCGGACTCATTGGTGCTGACGTATGTCACTTGAATCTGCACAAAACTTTCTGCATTCCTCACGGAGGCGGTGGCCCGGGAGTCGGCCCGATTGGGGTAGCGGCTCACTTGGTGGATTTCTTGCCGGGGCATCGCGACTTTGGAGATTCTGCCAATGTTGTTTGTTCTGCTCCCTGGGGAAGTGCTTCGATTAACGTCATTTCCTGGATGTATATCGCGATGATGGGGTCGGCAGGGCTGAAGGATGCCACTGCGGTGGCGATCTTGAGTGCCAACTACATCGCTAAGCGCCTCTCGCCGGTTTATCCAATTCTCTACACGGGGCGCGGGAATCTGGTGGCTCACGAGTGCATTATCGATACCCGTCCGTTGACAAAGGCGAGTGGAATCACGGTGGAAGACATTGCAAAGCGTCTCATCGACTACGGCTTTCACGCGCCGACGATGAGTTGGCCGGTGGCGGGAACGCTCATGATTGAGCCTACCGAATCGGAATCGAAAGAGGAGCTGGATCGTTTTTGCGAAGCGATGCTGGGGATTCATTTAGAGATCGAAGAAGTCATCACGGGGGAGGCTGATCCTGCTGACAACGCATTAAAGAATGCGCCTCACACTGCGGAAATGGTGATTGCTGATGAGTGGAGTCATTCTTATTCGAGAGAAAAGGCGGCCTTTCCAGTGCCACAACTTAGGAGGCACAAGTTCTGGCCAGTCGTCGGACGGATTGATAACGTGCACGGCGACCGCAATCTTGTGTGTACCTGCGACACCGTCGAAAATTATGCCCGACCATCCGAATAAAATAACGCCTCCCGATTGGGATCAATGGCAACCCGAAATCGAGGCGACTCTCCTTTTTGTCCATCAAGGAAGCCGGGTTCTTCTGATTGAAAAATTACGAGGGATCGGGATGGGGAAAATTAATGGTCCAGGCGGGAAGATTGATCCAGGTGAGACTCCCGGGGAGTGCGCGATTCGCGAGGTGCAAGAAGAGCTTCATATCACTGCGCTGGATCCAGTGAAACGAGGAGAGCTTTGGTTTTCGATGTCCAATCTTCCGGACATTCATTGTCATGTTTATACTGCGACGCAATTTACGGGAACTCCCACGGCGACGGATGAGGCGATTCCATATTGGTGTGAGATTGCCGACATTCCTTTTGAGCGGATGTGGGAGGATGATTCTTACTGGTTACCGCAGGCTCTGAAGGGCGAGACCTTTGATGCGCGCTTTCTTTTCGAGGAAGAGAAGATCCTTTGGGATGAGGTCGTCTTCGGTGAAGAGTCGGCAAAACTTTGGAAAAAGCGAAGTGAGCCGTAGCAGAGACTCTCAGTCTCTTTCCCAACGCCCAACCAAGGGATAATCCTACCGTCCGCGTCCCCGGGGCTCCACGGATAGAGAGGCTAAGAATCTCTCCTGCGTCCCCCCACAAACCTTCGTAACCTACCCTTGCGAAAGCTTAAGAGTTCCTTAGAGTCACAGTGATCTTATGGAAATCTGGAAAGCGATCGTTGTCGGTATTGTGCAGGGCTTAGCCGAATTTTTGCCCGTTTCGTCATCGGGGCATATTGTCCTGACTCAGTATCTTTTGGGTATCCGTGAGGTTGGTTCTTCGCACCAACCTGACCTGGCATTTGAAGTCATTCTTCATATTGGAACGCTGGTGAGTGTGCTGATCTTCTTCTGGCCGAGTCTTTGGAGATTGGTGCAGTCGCTTTACACACCGTCGATGATCGAGGATCGTAAGATGATTATGTGGTTAGCGATTGCCACCGTGCCGGCGGTGATTGCCGCTTTGCTCTTTAAAGATTTCTTCGATTCAGTCCCCGGAAATCCTTTCATGGTTTCGTCTTTTTTGATCCTGACGGGGCTCATTCTTTTTATTCCACGCTTGGTAAAAGGCCGCTTGGAGAAAGTGGGCTTAAAGAGTTCTGTGATTATGGGGATCGGTCAGGCCTTTGCCATTCTTCCGGGTGTTTCGCGTTCGGGGTCGACGATTGCTGCTGGACTGGTGAGCGGGGTGAAGGCCGAGAAAGCGGCCGTGTTTTCCTTCTTGATGTCGATCCCTGCGATCGCCGGAGGTTTTGTGCTAACGATGAAGGATCGGGTTGAAGAAACGGGGTCTTTTTTCGAGGCTTTAAAATCCTGTTTTAATACGCCTTATCTCGCAGGAGCAGCGGCAGCGGCGGTCGTGGGCCTCTTAGCAATCTATCTCGTGATGGGTGCGGTGAAGCGCGGGAAGTTGGAGTATTTTTCCTACTACTGTTTCGCCGCGGGGATTGCGGGGATGATTTATTTTCAGTAGATTAATAAGGGTGGGCGTGCGATTAGATCGCCCTGTGGATGCTGATTGAGAGATGGATCTCGCGACTCGTGTAGTTGCCCGGCTGTGGAAGGGGACCTTAGTAACTACGACCCCAGAGCGCGCGGGCTTTGGTGGGCTTCCCGGTGAGGACACAGGGGACTTCCGCTTCTTCCTGTTTGTCGAGAGGGAGGCATCGGACGGTAATTTTGTGCTTTTTGGAAAGCTCTTCCTCTTCTTCGCGTGTTCCTGCCCAAGGGGTGAGGAGCCAGCCGGGATCCTCGGTGGACCAGTGGCTTTCGAAAGCGGCGAGGTCGGCTGATTCGGCGATGTTTTGGTCGCGTAGAGTCCTTGCTTTTTCGAGGAGCGATTGATGCACTTCGTCGAGCGTGTCGACGACGTCACGAAGGAAGTCTTCCTTATCGAGGAATGATTTCTGATTGGGCGCTTGATCACGACGTTGGAGGCAAACTTTGCGTTCTTCCAAGTCGCGCGGTCCGATTTCGACGCGGAGAGGGACGCCTTTTTTGACCCACTCCCACTTCTTGATGCCTCCACCGAGGTCGCGGTCATCGACTTTCACGCGGAGGTGTTCGCCGCCATATGATTGCTCGCGGAGGCGGGTTGCGAGGGACTGGCAGGCGTCAATGATGGCGTCGTAGGATTCGGGTTTCGGCGTGACGGGAACAATGATGATTTGTTGAGGGGCCACCCGGGGTGGGAGGACGAGACCATCGTCGTCGGAGTGCGCCATGATCAGAGTTCCCACGAGACGGGTTGAGACGCCCCATGAGGTGGTGTGGACGTGCTGCTCTTTGTTATCGCGATCGACGAAGCTGATGTCCTGCGCTTTGGCAAATTTTTGTCCGAGGTAGTGGGAGGTTCCGGCTTGGATCGCCTTTTTGTCCTGCACCATGGCTTCGATGGTGAAGGTCATTTCGGCTCCGGGGAAGCGTTCGGCTTCCGTCTTTTCACCCATGACGACGGGGATCGCGAGGAGGTCGCGGAGGGTATCGGAGTAAAGCTGGTGAATCATCTTAGTTTCGACGACTGCTTCTTCTTTTGTTTCGTGAGCGGTGTGACCTTCTTGCCAGAGGAATTCGGCAGTGCGAAGGAAAAGGCGGGGCCGCATTTCCCAGCGCATGACATTGGCCCACTGATTGATGAGGAGGGGGAGGTCACGGTAGGACTCGACCCAGCGGGAGAAAGCGGCACCGATGATGGTCTCGGAAGTGGGGCGGATGACGTAGGGCTCGGCGAGCTTACCCTTCGGGATCATCTTAGTTTTTCCGTTCTCGTCTTTTATGGTCTCAAGGCGGTGATGAGTAACAACGGCGCATTCGGTGGCAAATCCTTCGGCGTGCTCGGCTTCTTTTTCTAGATAAGAAAGGGGGATGAGAAGAGGGAAGTAGGCATTCTCGTGGCCGGTAGCCTTGAAGCGATCATCGAGGTCGCGCTGGATTGCTTCCCAAATCGCGAAGCCCCATGGCTTGATGACCATGCATCCACGGGTCTCGGAATTCTCGGCAAGGTCGGCATTGCGGACGACTTGCTGATACCACTCGGGAAAGTTCTCGGAGCGGGTAGGGGAGATTGCGTTTTTGGGCTTGGCCATTACCCGGGGAGAATCACGTAAAGTGGGGCGAAGGCAAAGGGTTTTCTGAGTTTACAGTGGGCAGTACCCAGTAAGAGCTTGGAAGTGGTGGTGGGCGTGGTGTGAGCCGTCCCTGTCGTGTTAAAGGCCGGAAGTGGGAGTGGCTGCGCACTTAATTGGAAGGGATAGCCTGCTGAGGCTCCCATTTCATACAGTCCCCGAATAATGACCTAATAAGAAGCACTCTGTCTGGTGCGCGGATGGATTGAAGACTTTCAGAGCTTGTTAATGAAGACGTTCCGGATCGATTGGTGGGCGCGGGGATTGATGTCGCCGTAAAATTGAATTTTTTGGTTGCCGTTGAGATGAATTTCGCTGGTGCCGGAGCCTGTTTGCTGAAGAATCCCGCGGAGTTCTCCGATGAGTTTCGGTTTGGGATTTCCTTTGGCGGCGGTCACGGAAGTGCCATCGAAAATATAGACTTCAGTGGTGCCGAGGCGGCGGAACCAGTTTGAGACCCTAGAGAAAATCATCACGACAAGACTTCTAATACCACTCCGCATTTCAAAAGAGAGAAATGATGTTTTTAAATAGTTAGGAAATAGCAATGCGCGTTGGAATCAAGAGTCTTGCGCGTCATGGGCATTTCACCCACACCACGCCTTCGTTCCGCCTTGCTCCTTCAAGAACATTACTTCGGCATTCATCTCTTTTGAAACACTACTTGGTGGAAATTGGATAAGAATTCAAAAAATGGAGCTTCCTCTATGTTCCGAGGGATTTGTGAGCTACGGTGCGGATTTCTTTGATTTGATCCAGGGAGGATGCTGTTTTCCCCTCGAATCCCCAGACGGGAGCCGGCTAAGCGGAATCGGACCCGGAGCGGCCGACGATGTGAATGTGCATTTGACGGACGATGTTTCCGATGCAGGCGACATTGAGTTTCTCAGGCTGGAAATGGTCGTCGACGAAGTTAGAGGCTGCCCGGATGACAAATACGATCTCGGCGTATCGCTCGGGGGAGAGTTGGTGGAGGTCTTCAATGCCCTCCTCAACTTCAGGAATGATGAGTAGCCAGGGAAAGGAGGCGTTGTCTTTGAGTTGAAGATGGCAACCGCTGACGAGACAGAGAGGATGAGAGCCTTTTTCGAGGCGTGGGTGGAGCTGGAAGCTCCCCGTTTGAGGAAGAGGATTAGCGGACGTCGGGCTGGGTAAAATAGCTTCTAATATTAAGCATGCCTCCGGAGGAGGCTTCCCAGCGCTGGAGCCTATCGAGGCAGTTTTCGATGATGTTAGAAGATGATTTTCTCTGCGAGAGGTCGTTCATTTCGAAAGGATCTTTGATGAGATCGTAGAGTTTCATATGCCGTTCGGTTTTCCGGCGATAGAGGACGAGCTTGTGGTCCTCTACTTTGATGGAACGCATATCGTTGCAGTAGGCACCGAGGATATCCTCCCAGGGGCCGGTTTCTTTTCCATTCATTTGCGGCACGAAGCTTCGGAATTGGCAGAGCTTTGGCTTGGGGATTTGGGCAAGCTGCATGAGGGTTGGTAGTACGTCTTGAAGGTAGACGGAGGTATCGATGAATTTGTTTTTGGGGATGTGGGGGCCGGCAAGAATTAATGGTGCCTTAAGGCTTTTTTCGTAGAGATTCTGGCAGCCTATGATACCATTTTCTCCATTGTTGATTCCATTGTCGGAAAGGAAAGCGATGATAGTGTTCTTATAGGATCCCGACTGCTTGAGTGCGCTGAGGATACGGCCGAGGTGGCGGTCGAGACGCTCGATGACGAGGTAGTAGTCTCGATACCGATTACTGGCGAATTTCGGGCTGATTTTCTTGGGCGACTTGAGGCTAAAATAGAAGTGTCTGTTTTTGATGTTGGGAGGGAGACTTAGCTGCTCTGACTTGATACTTTTAAGTTCTTTTTGTTCGTATTGCCAGGGAAGTGCGGGGGCGTTGAATCCGACATAGAGGAAGAAGGGTTTCTCTTGCGAAGTGGCTTTTTTGAGGAGCGAAATGGCGCTCTCTCCGGTGAGGTTCGTGAGATGCGTTCCGTTTTCCCAGTTAGCTCCTTGGTCATGATTCCACGCGGTGAAAGGAGTCTCTGTTTCTTCGAGAGAAAGTGGAACCGGGCGCTTGTTGAGAATGTGGTCGAAAGCAGAGTCCATTCCGTCTTTTGTGCCCACGTGCCAGGCTCCTGTGCCATAAGTTTCGTAGCCTCCATCCTTGAAGGCCCGAATCAGAGGTGGGTCTTCGTTGCCTTTCAACTTCGAAGCGGGCCAGAGGAACTTGCCGGTAAACATCATGGTGCGGCTCGCGAAGCTCACGTCATCGACCCAAGAGCCCATGTTGGAAGCGTTGGTGAAGGTGACGCCTGCCCTCACCAGGCTATCGATATTTGGAGTGTTGATTCCGTTGTTTCCGAGAGCGGAGATTGTCTCCAGGGCCTGGTCATCGGTTAGGATGAAGAGAATGTTTGGTTTCTTGGCCGCTTGAGATGAACTCACTGCGAGTAGAAGAAAGAAGATGGAAATGAAAAGTGGCTTCATTGCTGAGGTCTAAATGAGATGGTGATCCTCAGAGCTTTAGGGGGAAGCAAATTTTATTAAAAAGGGACTGGTGCGGTGAAGGTCATCTTTTCCCCGGTGGTGGGATGAGTGAACGTGAGTTCACAGGCGTGGAGTTTCATTTTTCCGGGGAGGTCGCCATTTCCGTAGAGCGGGTCATCGACGATGGGGATGCCGAGTCCTTTTGGGTGTGCGGAGTGGACCCGGAGTTGATGAGTGCGGCCGGTGATGGGGTGGAAGGCGATACGGGTTTTTCCATTTTCGATGCCAAGCTTCTTCCAGTGAGTAGTGCCGATCTTGCCGTGAATCTCATCGTAGATTTGATGGGGGCGGTTTTCGATATCGAGTCGGAAGGGCAGGGTGATAGTGCCTTCTTCGACTGCTAGCTCGCCGTCGAGAAGAGCGAGGTAATGCTTGTCGGTTTCGCGGTTCTGAAACTGGAGCGAAAGGTGGCGGTGGGACGCGGCAGTGAGAGCAAGAACGAGGAGTCCCGAGGTGTCCATATCGAGTCGATGGACGGAGGGCTGCGCGAGGCAGTCTGGGAACATCTGTCGGATGCGATGAGAAACTGAGTCGATCTTTTCAGGGCCACGACCGGGGATTGAGAGAAGCCCGCTGGGTTTATCGACGACGACAATGTCCTTGTCTTGGTAGAGAATTTCCACGTTATTTTACAACTTCATGTTCGCCGTTTTCTTTCACGATGGTGAGTTGACCGCCAGTGCGTTTGGAGAGGTCTTTGAGATCTTTGATCGCCTGAGGAACCATCATGGCGACGCAGTTGATTACCACGCCCATCTTGGCGGCCCGATCTCCGACTTCTTTTGACCAGACGTCGGCGCCTTTGGCTGCGCCATCGGTCATGAAGTAGATCATTTGTGGGGGAGGGTCCATGTTGAGGGCCATGTTGATGGGGTGATTCCAAACGGTGCCGCCAACAAGGGGGGTTTCCTTGACGATCTTGGTGAGGTTTTTTATTTGGGGATCTGTCACCGTGATCCACGATGCGTTTTCAAGTTTACCATCCGGCATCCAGCCGAAGGATCCACCTGTCGTCTTCCATTTGAACTTTTTACCTTTGGCTGAGGTGACCTGGCCTTTTTTGACGCTGCCGCCTGCTTCCCAAGATGGGCCGGCGAAGAAGATCATGCCCAGTTTCATTCCTGGTATCATTTTTGAGAGAGAGTCGGTGAGTTCTGCGCGCATGAGCTTTTCCCGGCCCTTTCCTTTCATCGATGAGGAGTAGTCGATCACGTAGGCAAGTCGTTCGGCGCGAACTTGCTGGCCAAAGAAGGTCGCGGAGCCGCCGCCATCGCCAAAGTCTCCGTCGCCCCAGCCATCACCGAAGTCGTCGCCATCACCGAAGTCGAGGGAAGGTTCGGGGACGTTGATCTCAGGAACCGGAATGGCGGTGGGGGAAGCTGTCGTGGAGGCAATGACGCGAGCGATGGCAGAGCTGGGGGAAGAAGGTTTACGGGAAACGTTCGTTCTAAGTTTCTGCTTTTCGACGACCACTTCGTCTTCCAAAAACGCATTGTAGCTGACGATTGTGGGTATTTCCTTCTTCTCGGTGACCATCATGATGATGCCCAGAATGATTCCAATAAGGGCGATTATAAGGAGAGCCGTGATGAGGCTGACCACGGTTGAGACCTTTTGTTGCCGGCGAAGAGCTTCTTTCGCGGTGGCTGAAGGGACATTACTGACATTGCTCATGGGATCTGATGTTGAGTTTTAACGAAGGAAACCGGAGAAATAATAGAGTGAAATAGCGAATTCAGGAGGATTTTTGAAGTCTCAATATGAGCAGAGAGGCGAGAAAGAGCATTACTGACCTGACCCAGAGACAAACAGTGAGGCCTCCGTGGGAGTGGGAGAATCGGATGATGGTGTACGATTTTTTGTTAATTCGGGGGGAGGAACTCTAAATTTTAGATGGGTGAAACCTAGAAAAATTCAAATGTAGGGAGTTTAAAATAGGAAACGTGAGAGGGGACGATTACGGGGGAAAGAGGATGCGAAAGCTGGGGGGCTTGGTTGTGGGGGTGTATCTGCAGATTTTGCAACCGGAGCGAAGCGGAGATGACCGGATGCAAATGGACTCAGATTTTTTTTGGGGGAGTAGTCTAAGGCAAAGGCGCCAAGATGGGGGAGTTTTTGGAACGCGGATTCTATGGATGAGGCTAATCTAGGATGAGGCGGAATCTAAGTTTTGGAGAGATCGGTTTTCATGCAGTAGATCGAAGATCTCTCGCTAAATGATGGTGAATGGATTAAGTGTCACTCGACTGAAGCTTCATGTTGGAGGTTCGCTTAGGGTCCAGACTCCGGTATCCAGAGGTGACATCTTCATCTCGATAAGAAGACGGAGGGTTGGTAATTGTGGAGGGGGCGAGAGCTTAGCGCCGATTTGTAAGTGAGTTTTTGACCTACTTTGAAAGCTCCCTCATGGACACTCATTACTATTCTAGTTTGAATGTTAGCAATCTTACTGGACAGGTTATGTCGGAAATTAACGAAATGAAAAGAGGAGAATAATGATGAGTTAATCCCGGATTTGAATGTTATCGATGAGGCGGACAGGGCCGAAGAAGCAGGCGATGGCGAGGGTCGCGCGGGAGGTTACTTTTGCAAGAGGCTGAAGAGATTCGGAGTCAACGAGTTGTAAGTAATCGATGCGGAAATCTTCAGGTGCGTCTTTTGAAAGGTGGTGGCGGGTGGCATCGAGATAAACCTGAGGTTTTTGTTCGCCAGTCTGGTGGATGCTTTGGGCGGCGAGCAAGGCACGGCGGATGCGGGGGGCGTCGGCGCGATGGATAGGGGTGAGCTTGCGATTGCGCGAGGAAAGGGCGAGGCCGTCGGCCTCACGCACTGTGGGGTGGCCGATGATTTCAGTTTGGGCATCGAGGTCGCGCACCATGCGACGAATCAGGGCAAGTTGCTGAAAATCTTTTTCGCCGAAGATGGCGAAGTTGGGCTGAAAGATGTTCAGGAGTTTTAAAACGATTGTTAGGACGCCATCGAAGTGCCCGGGTCGGGTGGCTCCGCAGAGATGTTTGGTGAGGAGGGATTCGGTTACGAGGACGGAATGGTCGGGCTGATAGAGTGTTCCAATTTCCGGGGCAAAAACGATGTCGACACCTTCCTTTTCGCAAAGGGCCAGATCTTCTTCGAGGGGCTGTGGGTAGGACGAGAGATCTTCCGGGCGATCAAACTGGGTCGGGTTGACGAAGATCGAGACGGCAACCGTGCCTTGAGGTCCCACCATTTCACGAGCTGCTCGAATCAGGGCGAGGTGGCCCCCATGAAGCGCACCCATCGTCGGCACCAAGACTAAAGGGCTGGGACATTCTTTGAGGGTCTCTTGAACAGAGTTGACGTTGGAGTGTCGAAGTTTCATCGGTAAAGCGTGCTGACGTTTATATAGTTTTACGATGAACCACCGTCTGACCAACTTGATTTTTGCCTTACTGCTTCTTTTTTCTGCTTCCTTGGTGGCTCACGCGAGGTCTGTGGAGTTCAAGGCGGGAGTTGTGGACATACAAAAGATTTTTGAACCTAACTACAAAACGGTGAAAATCCAGATTGGTATTGATCAGGAACGGGCTCGGATTCAGAAGGAGAATAATGAAGATCTGGCTCAGTTGAAAGAGATTCACAAACTTGTCGAAGTACAGACTGAGGCTGAAAATTTCGCTATTATTGTTGAGAAATGAGGGGCCAACACCAACCAGGTTGCCCCTCTCCTTTATGGTAAGGGTTTGATCGATATCACCAACGCGCTCATAGCTGAGTTGAATAAGAAGCGTTCCGACACCAAAGAATCGCGAATTTAACCCTTGTGGAAGGTTGACGCCTTCCCTTCAAAATCACAGAGTAACTCCAACTTCCCAGATTTATGAAATCCTCTCTTCTTTTCCTTCTTGCCGGCTTCTTTGCCCTCAGTTCGATGGCTTCGGCCCAGCGTCTTAAAATCGCGACGGTCAATATGGAACGACTTTTCAATGAATATCATCTCACCGGCGCGATTCAAAAAGAGATCAATATCGAGCGTGCTCGAATCCAGAAGGATAATAATCTGCGCCTCGCCGATATTCGGGAGATTGAAACGACAATTCAGGAGATTCGTGAGCAACTTAAGGATATCAATATAGGGGCGAAGAAGCAAAATGAACTTTTTCAGGAATCTAACGATCTTCAACAGGATGGTATTCACAAAGAGCGTGAGCGTTCCGAGTTCTTGGAGCGGCGGAATGGCTCTCTGAACGAGAAAATGAGAAAGCAGATGCGTGGTATTCTTGTCGAAATTCAGCGCGTCGTTTCGGATCGTGCCAAGGCTGGAAACTACGACTATATATTTGATAAATCCGGCAATAGTAGCCAAGGAATTCCCTTCGTGCTTCATGCCCGGGACATGACTGACCTCACTGATTCCTTGCTGAAGGAGATCAACGAGGAAAAATAAGCCGCTAATTTTGTGCCTCTGACTTCTTCTGAGCTTGTCCAGCTCATCGGGCTGGACGAAGTGGGTGTTGCTAATCGGGTTTTCTCGGGCATCAATTCACTAGACCAAGCTGGACCTTCCGAGGTTAGCTTTCTAGGTAACCTGCGCTACGCGCCGCAGCTCCCCGCTACGAAGGCTGGTGCCGTGTTGGTGCCTGAAGGCGATTGGGAAGTGCCAGCGAACTGCCTGGTTTTAACGGTTGAAAATCCCTCCGCCGCTTTTTCCGCGGTTATTGATCACTTTCAAAAAGAAGCCCATGATGTTGTTCCTGGAATCGCGAAAGGGGCGATTGTTGCAGAGGAAGCCGACTTTGACGCATCTAGCGTCACGATTTCTGCCGGAGCAATCATTGGCAAGGGTGCTAGGATTGGCGACCGGACAGTGATTCGAGAGGGCGTCGTGATTGGAAACAATGCTCGAATCGGTGAGGATTGTGTTCTCCATATGAATGCTTCAGTGAGAGAGCGCTGTGAACTGGGTGATCGGGTGATTTTACAACCGGGTGCCGTTGTCGGCTCGGATGGATTTGGTTTCGAGCTTGTTGAAGGACGGCATCTAAAAGTTCCTCAAGTCGGGATCGTAGTCTTGGAAGACGATGTCGAAATAGGCTCGAATTCTTGCATTGATCGGGCCCGGTTCGGCCGGACGGTTATTGGTGAGGGAACCAAGATAGATAATTTAGTTCAGGTCGCTCACAACGTTGAGACCGGCAAACACTGCCTTTTGGTTTCTCAAAGTGGCGTTGCTGGAAGTTCGAAGCTGGGTAACTACGTTACCGTTGCTGCTCAGGCTGGTGTCGCTGGTCATATTGAGATCGGCGACCAAGTGGTTCTTGCGGGACGTGCCGGAGCGGTTAAGAATCTTCCTGCTCCAGGAGCTTACATGGGAATGCCTGCGAGGCCAATGGCCAAAGAGCAGCGAAAGATGGCGGCCTTAAGTCGCGTTCCGAGGCTGCTGGAAGAGGTGAGATCTTTAAAAAAGAAGCTGGAGAAGCTCTGCGAGGAGTGAAATAATTTAGCCCAATGAAATCCCCCTTTCCTTCACAATTGCCATGAAATTAAACTCAGTACCCAAGCTCCTGACTCTACTCCTCACAGTGGGAATCATCAGTCCGCTTTCTGCTGCGCCTCTCAAGGTGGCGATTATCGATATGAAGAAGGCTTTGACCGAGTATCACGAGACCGTTGCTGCCGATGCCGAAGAGAAAGTGGAGCGTGCTGATATTCAAGAGGATAATGTTGAACGTATTGCGGCGATCGAAGCTCTCGAAGAGGAGATGCGCAAACTGCGTGCTGATTTTCAGGATGCCACTATTTCCCCTGAGAAAAAAAAGGCAATTGCCCAGGTCTTCGGTGAGCGGGAGCAGACTCTTGTGGCTCTCCGTCGCGAACGTGAGGAATTCATTAAGCGCCGCAGTAGGGCTCTCAACCAGAAGATGGTGACGAAACTGCAAAGCATTCGGGAAACTGTGGGCAAGCAGGTGAAGGATCATGCTACAGGAATTGACGTTGACTATGTTTTCGACAGTTCTGGACTTACTACTTCTCAAGTGCCTTTTATTCTTTACGTGCGTAACAAAGTTGACATCACAGATGATGTTCTCAAGCTGCTCAATAAAGACACCGTTGCCAAATAGGTCAGGGTTGTCGCCCCGCCATTTAAATTTAAATTACCGAGATGAAATACCCACGCTTTCTCTGTGCTCTTAGCGCTTCCCTTTTCCTTACCGGACTTTCTCCTGCCCAAGAGGGTGAGGATAAGATTGGAACCGTTGATATGAGCCGCATCGTAACGGATTACCACAAGAGTAAATCCACCCGCGAGACCTTTGTGACCTATCAAGAGACGATCAAGAGTCAGGACAAGGTGAGACTTGAAAAAATCACGACTTCCGCCGAAGAGGCGCAGAAGATGCAGCAAGATGCTGATGATCCGTCCTTGAGCGGAGAAAAACGTGACCTGCTTTTTAGACAGGCTTCAGCGAAACGGGACGAAGCGGAAAGTCTTCAAAAGGACCGGGTCTCCTGGCTTAAGCGAAAGCAATCCCAGCTTAACGAGAAAGCCGCCATGGATTTCGGCAATATCCGAAAGGAACTGATGTTAGTGGTTCAGGCTGTCGGTCAGGAGAAGGGGTTTGATTTTATTTTTGATCGTTCTGGAGCTTCGGGGGCGGGTGTGGCCGTCCTCGTCTATTCCAAAGATGCCACAGATCTTACGGGAATCCTGCTTGAACGGATTAACAAAGATGCTCCAGTAGAAAAGAAGGATGAATAAGTAAGGGTATTTCCATTTGTCACTGCTCGCTTTTCCCCGTTTATTTAAGGGGATGACGCGAGCAGTTTTTTTTGGAGCCTATCTCTGTCTAGGGATGGTCTTGGAGGCAATTCCCAATGCGGTCCTAAGTGCGGTGAATCAGGATGACAGCGCATTGGATGGCCAGGAAATTTCCGAGCACCTTCTCTCTTCCGATCTCTGGACTGGAAAAAAGAAGCTTTTGGGAGATTGGAAAGAGGAAGCCTCGGTAGTGGGGACTCGCTCGGCATATCTGTTGGCGCTCCCCAAGATGTTTGGGCTGGATTCTTTATTGGTCCGCTCGGTTTATCGAGGAGAGCGCCTTGAAGAAATGCAGGTCACCTTTGCAGATGCCGGCTCGTTTTTTGGATACTTCAATCCACGCTCTCCGGCGGGGCTTTCCCGGAAACAGCAAATCGAATGGCTTCGTGAGCAACTCGCGGGCCGCGACGCCGAATTTCAGAAAAGTTTCGAAGGGACGCGAGAGTCTCTGGAGAAAGAACTGGCTGAAATCAGTAAGCGACCACGTGACGTTTCTCGAGGGCGGACCCGGACTCTCCGTGCGGAGATGATAGAATACCGGTACGAAGATCTTATTCTCCATCTCATCGCCGCTCCCAATCGTCTCATCAGGTTGAGTATTTCTCGGGCTGGAAGCTCTCAGCGATCATGGCTTGATTCTGCTCAGGCCAATCTTTCTACGAAGGAACGTTTGGATCAGTTGAAGAAGCGTCTGGTGAAACATGAACGTGGTGATCTGATGCTTTCGGATTTGGCCGTGGTTCCGCAGGGATATCGACCATACTGTGGACTGAATACTCTCACGATGGTGGGGCGCTATCTGGGACTCCATCTTGATGAGGATTGGCTTGCCGTTGCGGGTAAGTTTCAAAACACGGGTTCTGCCGCTGGATCGCAGATGCTGGGCCTTTATCAGGCGGTGGCTAAGGAGGCAGGGTTTATGATGTCGAGAAGTTCGGATTATAGCCAAAGTGACGTGCGTCGCTCCCTTCAATCTGGAATGCCTGTCATCGTCTGGCGAAGATGGAGTCGCGATCGCGATCGCGAACACCAACGGGTTTCAGCGCAGTTGGACCAAGGGGAGGATGTTTCATTCTCTAATGATTCTTCCAGTTATCCTGACGAAAAATCTCCTTTGCATGCTTCAGTCATCATCGGCTTTAATGATCAGCGGAAAGAGGTGATTTTTCTTGAAAGCTGGGCAGGTCAATCTCGTGCGCGACGCATGCCGATACGCGAGATCGAAGCCACCGCTTATCTTACCTTCTGCTTCCATCCGTGAAACGAGTCACCCACGTCGCACACGATCTCATTTGCGCGAGCGTCTGTCCGGGCGACGTTGTCATAGATGCGACGGCAGGAAATGGGAACGACACCTTATTTCTTGCCAAGCTCGTGGGAGAGGATGGCCGCGTTTATGCGTTCGACATACAGTATAAAGCGCTACTCTCGACTCGAAAGCGTCTAAACTCAGAGGAAATTCCTACCACCGTGAGCTACCATTTGGCGAGTCATACCGATCTTGCCCGGCTCGTTCCATCAGCTTCGGCGGTGATGTTTAACCTCGGTTATTTACCAGGTGCGGATCATGGCACCATTACGAGAAAGGCCTCGACGATCGAGGCGCTTGAAGGCGCAGCAAATATTCTTTCTCCCGGTGGAGTGATCACTTGTATTTGTTATCCGGGACACGAGGGAGGGCTTGAAGAAGCGGAAGCGGTTCTGACGTGGGCCGAAGCACATTCGAGCTATCGAAAAGTAACCGTGATGAACGAAAAAGACCGCCTCGAAGGGCGGCCTTTTCTAGTGAGTCTTGCAAATATACCGATCGACTAGTGAGCGAGCTCTCCATCGCTAAAGAAGCGCTTGAGTTCAGCTGCAGCGGTGTCTTGACCGTCGGAGGCGTGGCACACGTTGCGCATCTTGGAGTCGCTCGTTTTATCGCCGAAGTCACCACGAATAGTGCCTGGGTCAGCGGTGGTTGAATCAGTCGGTCCAAGAAGGTCACGCACGCGGGCAATGGCATCGTCGCCAGCAAGCGCGAGCGCGATGACGGAAGTCTCCTGCATAAAACCGCGAACGGAAGGGAAGAAAGGCATTTCGGCGATGTGAGCGTAGTGCTCGGCGAGGATCTCATCAGAGAGAGAGATCATTTTAATGCCGCGAATGGTGAAGCCTTCTGCTTCAAAGCGCGAGAGGACCTTGCCGACGATGTTTTTAGCTACTGCGTCGGGTTTGAAGAGGATGAGAGAGGTTTCATGTGCCATGTTAGATGGGGAATAAACGCACATGCCCCTTGCTGTCAACTCCCTCAAAGTCCAAGTCTAACCACTAACAGACCATCGGTGAGGGAAACTTCCTTCAGCAAAAGGCGCGTTGCGTGATCTTGAAGATCCTTTTTCTCAAGTTGGTAGACTGGCTGGTCGTTGAGATATTTCTGCGCGAGAAGGGTGGCGAGAAGGTGCACGGGCTCGCGGTATTGTTCCGGAATCTTAGTTGTTTCGATCTCCTCGATGACGGGGTCAATCAGGCGGAGCGATTGATCGGATGCTTCGTAACGAATACCACAGCGGAAAGAAGCACTTGCTTGATATTGGGCTAAGATCGCATCCATTTCTACTGTGATCCGGGCTCGGAGACGATCGGTATTTGGGATAAAGGTAACTTCTGGAGTCTGGACTTTTACTTGAAGGGGAAGTGGGAAGGGCTCTTTGATCACCTCCGTGATGGGAAACCTCTCATCCAAGCGTTCCGTGATTTGGGCCTCGGTGAAAGTAAGGATAACGCCCTCTTTGCTGTTGAGCTTCTGCCATGCCAGCCAGCCACCAAGGAGAGCAACACTGAGAAGCACAAATACAAGAAATTTGAGACCTTTCACTGGGAGATGGTCGAAAAAACGACATGAAAGGCAACGGCAATCCTTGATAAAATCAGGGTTTCGAAAGAACAATGGTATTATGAACAGTTTTAATTTGACTAAATAGTGTTCATCTGGTTACTCTTCGTTCACAATTTAACGAGAAACCATTGTCATGAGTACCACCGCTAGTAAAACTGCCGCCATGTCCGATAAGAAAGAGAAAGGCCCCGCCGCCGCTGCCGTCGATAAGGGCGCAGAAAAGCTCAATACTGCCCGCAAGAAGAACCTGGATCTCGCGATCACACAGATTCAAAAAGACTTTGGCGAATCAGCCATCATGCGTCTTGGCGATGACAACCGTATGGATGTCGACTCCATACCCACTGGAAACCTTCTCATCGATCGCGCTCTCGGAGTCGGCGGTTTTCCACGCGGCCGAATCGTCGAAGTTTATGGACCGGAATCCTCGGGTAAGACCACTCTCACTCTCACCGTTATTGCTAAGGCTCAAAAAGCCGGTGGCCTCGCTGCCTTTGTCGATGTGGAGCATGCTCTTGACCCTCAATATGCTAAACGGCTTGGAGTGAACCTTGATGACCTTCTCATCTCTCAGCCTTCTTCCGGTGAAGAAGCCCTTCAGATTGTAGAAACTCTCGTCCGCTCGAATGCGCTCGATGTTGTCGTCCTCGACTCCGTCGCCGCCCTTGTCACGAAGCAGGAACTCGCTGGAGAAATCGGTGATACCACCGTCGGCACCCAGGCCAAGCTTATGAGTGCTGCGATGCGGAAGCTCACTGGCTTCATCTCAAAGGCTCGCACGACATGTATCTTCACGAATCAGATCCGTGAGAAAATTGGTGTCATGTTCGGGAGTCCTGAAACCACCCCGGGTGGACGTGCGCTCAAGTTCTTCTCCTCAGTGCGTGTGGATATCCGGCGTATTGGTCAAATTAAAGCGCCTGATGGCACCGTCCAAGGCAGCCGGACTAAGGTGAAGATCGTAAAGAACAAGGTTGCCCCTCCATTCAGAGAAGCGGAATTCGATATCATGTATGACGAGGGGATTTCCTCGGTAGGCTCATTACTCGATCTCGCGCAGGAGTTTGAAATTGTGCAGAAGCGCGGAAGCTGGTTTAGCTACGATGGCGCGCAGCTCGCGCAAGGTCGTGACGGGGCTAAGACCGCGCTAAAAAAAGATGAAAGACTTTACCTTGAGATTGAGGATAAGGTGAAAGCGAAGCTTGAGGAAACGAAAGATTAAGAATTTAAGTGGACTTCTTTTTGAGAAACGGCCCTGCGAAAGTGGGGCCATTTTTTTTGTGTATTGACTAGACGCACTGAGAGCAGGGAAAGGTGTTTGAAGTGGAGAACTAACGGTTGGGTTAGAGAGATCAGCAGAGACTAGAGAGTTTTTCGGAATGCGGAAGCGGGCTTGCGCGAGCTTTAGCTTTCGATCAAGGCCCTCCCTTTTCGAGACCTCAGCTCCTCGGATAAACCCGTTAATCTAAAGCGACAGTTCCCCAAAGACTCCAATCTCGCCATTGTTCGGATTTTGAATGACAATCGGTCCAGGAGGATCTTTTTCACTGCTAGGAATTTGCTTTTGGCGGGAGGGCCTTGAAGGCGCCTTTGGACCGGAGCGGAGGGGGGCGAAAGGGGGTTGTTAATGAGAATTTCATGGGTTGAGAGGATGCTGCCGCCTCGGCGGTCGCGATCAAAAGCCAGAAATCTTGATTTAAGGAATAAGGCTGGTTGAACCGGAGTGATTTTCAGTTGACTTTGATGGTGAGTAACTCACCCTCCAAACTAGAAGGGTAGATGGATAGTTTTTTAAATGTTCTGTTTCGCGCTTTTGAAAGAGAAAAACCCCGTTAAGGAAGTAATAGAATGAAATTAAATAATCGAACTAAGCACTTAGCTACATTGGCTATGGCACCACTCTTACTTGCTTCTACAAGCCAAGCTGCTTTTGTAATCTCGGCCGTCACCGATGGTGATCTTAGTGGAGGGAATCCAAAATCAATCATGCTTCAAGCGGTTGCGACGGTTGCAGACCTCACAGCTTGGGGCGTTGGCTCTGCTAACAATGGAGGAGGTTCTGATGGTCAGGAGTTCACTCTACCTGCTGGATCTGCTACCGTTGGAGATGTTTTCGTTATTGTTCCTAACTCAGCATCTCAAGATTTCTTCGCAAATAATTTTGTTCAGGATTTCACCTTGTTGGTCAATGGAGTGGCAAACATCAATGGTGACGATGCCATTGAGCTTTTCGGCGGCGGAAACGTTGTTGATGTTTACGGAGATATCAATATTAACGGTGACGCTGAAAGTTGGGACTACACTGATGGGTTCGCACAACGGCTTGGAGCTGGGCCTTCAGCCTTCGACCAAAATAACTTCGTGAGCAATTTTAAAGCTTTCGATGGTTTGAACGAGCAGCAGCACGTTGCGGTGTTCGCGGCAGCGGGATTCACTCCTGTTCCAGAGCCGTCTTCAGTCTTGCTTCTCGGACTTGCCGGACTTGGATTGTTACGCCGACGCCGCTAGATTGTCCTTCTCTCTATTTTATAAGAGTCGCCTTTTGAAGGCGGCTCTTTTTTTACTGACTGCTAGGAATTTGCTTTTGGCGGGAGGGCTTTGAAGGCGCCTTTGGACCGGAGCGGAGGGGGGCGAAAGGGGGTTGCGGGGGGAAGAGGGGCGGGGTCGGTGGTTTGGCATGGCGGTGGGCAGTGTTTCGACAGGAAAAGTCCCTTATCCACGCCATATTTTACTGGAACCGGGAGATTTTAGCAGAGTATATATGGCTTGAGAATGGAGATTTCCAGTCCGCCTTGCCAAGGTTTTTTTTGGCAGCGGTTTTTTTAGGTCACCAAGTTTCTTGCCCGTCAGCTGTCGTCGAGGACGAGGATGCGGCCGTCGTCGAGGGAAACTTCGACGGGTTGCCAGGTCGAACTTTGGTCGTAGCACTCTAGCTCTGTGCCGCTCATGGTGCCTTTCGGGACCAGTGGGAGCAAATGGCCGCTTGCTAATCAGCCCGGGATGCCGCCAGTCATGCACGATGCCGAGTGGCGACTCTTCAATACTATCGTGATTCCGGCGAAGATGGCCTCATCCTTCCATCGTGTGAAGATCCCCTGCAATTAGACGATCCCTTTTGATTTTTTTCCAATCCCGACAAGTCCAGCAAATCCGCAGCGGTCATATCCGGGATCGCTGGTGACGATGGCTTAAATATAATCACCCGACAAAGTCCGGTCGTATATGGGGGCATACCCCCCGATCCTTTTTCCAATCCTGAATCGCTGGTGAGAATCGAAGAGAGCCGGGCCAGCTGGATGGTTGCCCTGTCCTTCTTTGAAATCTGAAATCTTATCTTCGATCAATCCCCAAAACCACCCAACCACCGCCAAAACGCAAAGTCCTGCGAAAAAATTAGGATCGTCGGAGATAAGGATAGGCGCTTCTTATAGTTCCGTTCGCCACTTTTTCGCCATCTTTCCCTGCAATCGGGAGCATTTCCTCGCATTCTCACAAAGAGCTTTCGAATTATAAAAATATGGCCGAATCCCTTATTTCTAAAGGATTCGGCCATTAAAATTGGAGGCGGAGGCGAGAATCTACTTTGTGGGAGCTTATGATATATGAGCTAACTCCCTGAGTTAGGCGAGAACGTCCATGATCGGCTTGCCCTTTTCGCCGCCCATGCGGAAGGGACGCTTGGAGGGGGACATGACGACTTCATCGTAGTCGAGCCCCATGGCGGTGGCGATGGTCGCGTTGAAGTCTGCAGGACTGGTTTTCTTGGTGATGACGTTCGAAGCCGTTTCGTCGGTTTCTCCGTAGACGGTTCCGCCTTTGATTCCGGCGCCGGCGAGGGCGAAGGAGAAGGCTTTTGGGAAGTGATTCCGGCCGGCATCGTCATCGATCTTTGGCGTGCGGCCAAACTCGGTGGCGATGACAACCATGGTGGTATCGAGAAGGCCTTTGATTTCGAGATCGTGTAGGAGCGCAGCATAGGCACGGTCGAGGACGGGAAGCATTTCGTCGGCCTTGGTAAAGGCGTCGGAGTGCCAATCGAATCCGCCGAAGCCGACTTCGACAAAGCGGACTCCATGCTCCACAAGCCGACGAGCAAGGAGGACGCCTTTTGAGAATTTCTCGGTGCCATAGAGTGCGTGAGCGGCCTCTGGTTCTTTGGAGAGGTCGAACGCTTCGAGGTCTTTGGACTTCATCAGGCTGACCGCGTTATCGAACATTTCATTGTAGGCGCGGACGTTGCGCTGTCCCTTGCTGAAGCGTTCCATGAACTCGCCATCGAGCTTGGAGCGTAGAGCGAGTTGGCGATTGAACTGAGCTTCGGAGATGTCCTTGCGACGTTTAGAATTTTGAAGGCCAGACTGGGCATCTCCGATGGGGAGAGGGGAGAATGAAGGTTCAAAGAATCCGGCACCAGGATGGCGATTGCCAGTCTGGACGGTGACAAAGGGAGGGAGGGTTCCGCCCATGCGACCGGGGTCGAGTTGGTTGGCCCAGGATCCCATTGAAGGGTGAGTGATCGATGCCCGCTGGGTGTAGGAAGTATGGACGTTATAGTTACCCTGCGCGTGCGCTCCCTGCGTGGAGTTCATCGAACGAACGATAGCCATCTTATCGACGTGCTTGGCAGTCTGTACGAGATGCTGGCCGAGCATGATGCCGGAGACATTGGTGCCGATGGGCTTGAGAGGGCCACGGATATTCGAGGGGGCGTCGGGCTTGGGGTCGAAGGTGTCGATGTGGGTCATGCCACCGGCCATGTAGAGGTAGATGACGTTCTTGGCCTTGCCTTTTGAGCCAGCGATGACTTCCGCCGCTTCGGCCGAATTAAACCAAGATGTGGAGGCTCCACCGAGAGTTACGCCGAAGGCGGTGCGGGCGGTGTTGGAGAGGAACTCGCGGCGGTTGAGATCGTCGAGTTGGTTGAATGGATTCATTTTTCTAGGGCTGAAGGTTGAAAGGGACGAAACTTGGCTGAGGGTCAGAGGCTGAGAGCCTCTGCTACGGGCAGAGGTTACTGGACGAAGAGGAAGCGGTTGGAGGTGATCATGGCCCGCGCGAGGATGGCGGTGCCGTTGATGGTCTGGACTTCGGGGAGAAAGGCTTCTTTTTCTTGAGTGGTAGGTTTTGCGGAATAGAGCGAGAGGAAGAGGAATTCGAGGCGCTCCTCGGGAGATTCGATCTTCATGACGGACTTGGAGAATTGGTTTTTCTTCGAAGTCAGGAGAGCGGTCTCGATGCCGTTGAGGAGGCGGAGGGTCTGCGGGACGGTGGCCTTGGTGTGGGCTGCGTTAGGCGTCTCGCGATCGGATGCACCGAACTCACGAACGAAGGTGTTGCCTCGCGCAGGCGCGGGGATTTCCGAAGCACGCATTTCGAATTGCGAGTAGGAAGCTTTGCCACGAGGGGCGCGTCGTGAAATAGCGGCACTGGCCATCTCATAAGCTTCGTTGTCCATGCCATAGCGCTTACCCTTTTTGCCAATCTTCTCGCGAAGCTCTTTTGCCTTGGCATAAAGTCGTTGCATTTTTTTGGTGTCACCGGCTTCCTTTGCTTCGCGAATCGCGGTGCGGATTTTGGCGCCATCGGCTTGGGCCTGGCGGCGCGCTACTTCTGCTCCGTCGTTGATTTCATCGATCTCGCGGATTTCCTTAGCGGAAGCGTTCATGAGGAAGGTGTAGGAGTCAGCATATTCTGTCCATGCTGATTCGAGTCCGGTATTTATGTTGTCATCGACGACGCCCGAGCTGAGAGTGACAAATGAGTCACGAATTTCCTCGGCGCTCATGCGGCGGAGAATTGGTCCGGAGAAGTGGAAAGCGGCCCCCTGAATAGGATCGGTCGCGGAGGCTTCACGTTGAAAGAGCTCGGTATGGTAGAGGATGCGGAGGAACTCTGGGACGTCGTAGTCGGTCATCTTCATCGCGGTCTCGAGAGTCTCCATGAGTTCGGGATAGAGAGGCTTGGCTGAGTTACTCCAGTTATCGAGTTCAGGGACGACACCGGCACCAAAGACGTAGGCCCACAGGCGGTTTGCGATGACCTTGGTGAAGAATGGGTTTTGTTTGGCGGTCACCCAGTTGGCAAAAGCATCCTTGCGCTTCTCGGGCGGGACGTTGTCGAGCTTGTCACCAAAGATAGTGCGGGGCTTGATGGCCTCTCCGGGAATTCCGTCCTCATATTTATAGTCCTCCGGGAGCTTGAGCTGCCTGCTGGTATTCGTGGTTAGGGCGTTGCGATTGTGGTAGCGGAAGAGGCTGGCAATGTCCTTCGCTTCCTGGCGCATGCTGCTGCCCTTCTTCTTCATTTTAGCAAGGGTCTTGCGGCGATCTTTCTGCGACATTCTGCTTAGGTCGGGACGCTTTGTGGGGTCGACGCCCATCACCTCACGGACCTTGTCGCGGGTGCCAGCGAAGCGGTAGTCGGTTCCACCCAGGAAGGAGGCCAGCTGGTAGTAGTCCATCTGGGTGAACGTGTCGAAGGGATGGTCGTGACACTGGGCACATCCGATTTGGTGACCGAGGAAAACTTGGACGGTGTTGGAAACATTATCGAGGAGCATGCCACGATCCCGGAGGTAGTAACCCGCAGCGGGGTCTTCGGCGATGTGTCCATCGGCGGACAGCATAGAGTTGACCATCTTGTCGTAAGGCATGTTCGTATCGACAGCATTGCGGAGCCAGACATGCCAACCAAGGCCGGAAGCTTCTTCATTTGTCTGGAGACGAAGGAGGTCTGCCCAATAATTAAAAAGGCGCGACTTGAGGCCCGGTGAATTTGCAAGGTGTTCGGTGAGGTGGCCGCGCTTGTCAGCGTCGGTGGAGTCGAGGAAGGTTTCCGCTTCTTCGTGAGAAGGGAGGCGACCGGCGATATTCAAATAGGAACGGCGGAGGAAGGCTGGATCGTCGACGAGGTCATTCGGAGTGATCTTTTGTTCCCGCTGGCCGAGGCCGAGGATCTCGTCGATTTCCCGGGCAGTGTTCTTCACCACCTCTAAGGAAAGAGGAGAGGCCTGGAGGGCGGGGATGAGGAGGAAAAGTGGAAGGGTTTTCACGGAAATAGGGGGGTTAAAAAAGAAGGGCGACGAGTTCTTCGTCGGAAAAGAGTGAGGGGTCTTCGCTGGCAGTCACGAGAAGGGCGCTGGCGAGTTGGTCTTCAAGCTCGCTCCATTCTTCTGTGGGTGCGGGCTCGTTATTGGTAACGGGCGAAGGCGTCACCGGAGTTGGGTCGGCTTTGAGAGCGACCATGAGGGCAAGGGCCGCTATTGCGGTGCCTGAGAGGGAGACTAGTCCGGCAGGGGAGAAAATCTTCTGCCACCACGATGTTTTCTCGCTTTCCTCAAGCCGGGCACGGCGCAAAGTGTCCTGAGTAAAGCTTCCCGAGGGTTCCAAGGTAGAGGATTGGTCGATAAGATTCCAGACGGCGTCGCCATCAAGTTCATCATCAAAATCGGGTGGAAGGTGATTTTTCATAAGCGTATTTAGATTAGGAAACCCGCTCAGAAGCGTAAAGTTGTAGAAAAAATGTCCTTATTTCCCCCGTTTATCCCCCCAAAGGAGGACGTGGAGGCGGGGAGTGAAACGGTAGCCTTGATCGCGGCAGAGATCGGCGAGCCAGAGAGACTTCTGTGAGGTTTCTTCAGGACTGCGTCCTTCGGGCATGAGAAAGATGCGGGAAGCGGGGATTTCGTAGCGCTCTTGAAGCGATTGGATTTCTTCGAGATCGTTTTCTGAGGAGAGGACGAACTTGAAGATCGCGTTAGGAAGCGAGGAGAAAAGGTAGAGGGCCTCTGGATTCAGACGCAGGCTTTTGGTCATCCCGGAGTTCGAGAGTTTGGGTGAGACGTTGAACTGGGTTGGCATCGAAATGAAAGTATCATCGGGAATCTGACTGCCATTTGTTTCGACCTCGATGTGTGGGATTTTGGGAAGAAGGTGGAGCAGCTCGGTGAGTTCGCTTTGCTGAAGGAGTGGTTCACCCCCGGTGAGGACCAGTCGGTCGCAATCGAAGTCGGAAATGAGGGGGGCAATTTCGGCAGGAGAGAGCTCGAGGATTTGCTCCGATTTTGAAAACTTGATTCCGTCGTGGTGTTTCCATGGCGTCTTTTCCCAATTCCAAGTGTAGGGGGTATCGCACCACTGGCAGTGGAGATTGCAAAGGGAAAGTCGGAGGAAGACAGCGGGCGCACCAAGCGTTGGTCCCTCACCTTGGAGGGTGTGGAAGAGCTCCGGGGAGCCATCGGGTATGCGGGCCAGTTTCATTCCAGAGTCTGGATTAGAGTTCCTGGATTAGGACTCAGAGTTTACAGAAGAGCGTATGTCTTCAGGAGCTGTTTTAGTTGCTCGGTTTTCTCGGGAGTGAGATTGACGAGCGGGAGGCGAATTTCGTCGCCACAATGTCCCTGAAGAGCGACGGCTGACTTGATCGGGACAGGATTGGTGTCGAGTCCCATGAGGCCGGAAAGAAGAGGATAGTAGCGCTTCTGCACTTCGCGCGCTTCGACGAACTGTCCATCGAGGCAGAGCGAGACGAGGTTGACCATTACTGCGGGAATCAAGTTCGCGGCCACGCTGACGAGGCCGACAGCGCCACAAGACATGAAGGGGAGAGTGAGAGGATCGTCGCCGGAGAGAATTTGGAAATTCTGGGGGACGGCTTGCATGAGTTGATTGACGCGCTCGACAGATCCGCCGGCTTCTTTGTTGGCGACGATATTTTCGCAATCATTGGCAAGGCGGGCGACGGTTTCGATTCCAATCTCGATCACCGAGCGGCCGGGAACGGAGTAGAGCATGATGGGCAGGCCGGTGTTTTCGGCGACTGCCTTGTAGTGTTGATAGAGGCCTTCCTGTGAGGGTTTATTGTAGTAAGGGCAGACTTGGAGAGAGGCATTCGCGCCCGCCTTTTCTGCAGCTTCGGTCAGATGGATTGCTTCGGAGGTAGAATTCGCACCCGATCCGGCCACGACTAGGGTGCGGCCATCGGCAAATTCGACGGCTGCCTTGATCACTTCCAGATGCTCATCAGGATTCAGAGTGGGGGATTCTCCGGTCGTGCCCACGGGGACGATTCCAGTAATGCCAGCTGTAACCTGACGATCGATGAGGGCTTTAAATGCCTCGTGATCCAGTCGGCCATCGCGGAAGGGAGTGATGAGAGCGGTAAATGTGCCTGCGAACATGGGCATTTCTTTAAGGGTAAATGGAGAATTTGTATAGCGAAGGTTACGCGGAAGTGCGAATGGCAGTCATTCTAAGGCCGTATATCTCTTCTCGCTTGAGATTGTTTAAGGGACGTGAAATATTGGGTCATGTTCTTTCGGGCCATCTTACCCTTGTTATTCTCCGCCATTGCCTTCGGGCAAAGTTATAAACCTTCGCGAGAGCGGGCCCCGATGATTCCTCGTGAGTTTCGAGGCGCTTGGTCGGCCTGTGTTTACAATATCGATTGGCCCAGTAATAAAGGGTTGAGCGCAGCGACTCAGACGGCTGAACTACGGGCGATGCTCGATAAAATGGCGAAGCTGCGGATGAATGCGATCATTTTTCAGATCCGTCCTAATGCCGACGCGGTTTACAATTCCGGAATCGAGCCAGCAAGTCACTGGATCAGTGGCACGATGGGTCGCTCTTCGGGATATGATCCTCTGGCGTATTGCCTTCAACAGGCGCATGCACGGGGGATCGAAGTGCACGCGTGGTTCAACCCGTTTCGGGCACTTCCAAACGAAAAAATTCTGGCATCTTCAAAGCATGTGACTCGGACGCATCCCTCGGTGATTCGAAAGTTCAAAACCTACAAGTGGATGGATCCGTCCAGTAAGTTTACCCAGCAGCGTGCGATGTCGGTGATCCTTGATGTCGTGAATCGTTACGATGTCGATGGCGTTCACATTGATGATTACTTTTACCCTTATCCTGATGTCGAAAATTCGGGTGAGGCTCGTCAGATTTTTCCAGATGGGAAAACGGAATCCCAGCGCAGAGATTATGTGAATAGCTTTGTGAAGAACATGTATTCTAATGTGAAAAAGGCGAAGCCCTGGGTGCGCGTGGGGATCAGTCCATTTGGGATTTGGAGGCCTGGAGTTCCAAAGGGGACGACTGCCTCTATTGACAGTTATAAACACATTGGTGCCGATTCGCGAAGGTGGTTGGCCAAGGGCTGGTGCGACTACTTATCCCCACAACTTTATTGGCGGATTAAGGGGCCACAGAGTTACACACGATTGCTCACATGGTGGAGGGCTCAAGGAAGTCGGCCCGTTTGGCCCGGGATTGCCTCTGCTAGAATTAACTCAACTGATGATCCGGGAAGGCCCGTTAGCGAGATTATTAATCAGGTGAGTTATTCTCGATCGATTGGGAAGAACTATGTGGGACACGTGTTTTGGAGTGCTAAATCAATTGTGAATAACCGTGGTGGAGTCAGTAAGGCACTCGCGAAAAGTATTTATCAAGAGCCTGCTCTCGTGCCTCCCATGCCTTGGGTGAGCAAGGTGGTGCCTTCCGCTCCAGCCGTGCGGGTGGCTGCAGGTGGAGGTGGTGTTACCGTTTCTTGGAGTCGGGTCCGAGGATGTGCCAAATATGCGGTGCAGGCCCGGTATGGGAAGCGCTGGGTTCTTTCGGCGGTCTCATACGGTTCATCAGTAAAGCTTGGCGGAACTCCCGATGCTGTCGCAGTCAGTTCGGTGGATCGCTACGGAATCACGAGTGTGCCTGCAGTGTTGGGTAAGTAGGGATGTGACCGGAGGTCACGGCCGCGGTTAGAGGCCGCTTCGCTCCAGCAGTGCCGCTTGGTCCGGCTCACGTCCCATGAAGGCGTGATAAGATTCTTCGACGGGACGGGAGTTTCCTTTTGAAAGGATTTCCTTCCGGAAGGAATGGCCTGTTTCGGAGTTTAAGACGCCTTCCTTGCGGAAGCGGGTGAAGGCATCGGCATCGAGGACCTCGGCCCATTTGTAGGAATAGTAGCCGGCGGCGTAACCCAAGGGATCAGAAAAGAGATGATTTAAGGCACGCGCCATTGTGGGATTTGGCGTCGCGAGGGGCGTCTTGTAGCTGGCAAGGATTTCTCGATCGACACCGTCGAGATCACGGCCCTCGTATTTCGAATAGTGAGCGTGCAGTTCGAGATCTAGCTTTCCAACGGAGAGTTGACGCATGAAGCCGGAGGCCGACATGTAATTTCGGGCCGCCACCATTTTGTCGAAAAGTTCATCAGGGATGGTTTCGCCTGTTTCGTAGTGCTTCGCGAAGAAGTCGAGTGATCCCCGATCCCAGCAGAAGTTCTCCATGATTTGTGACGGGAGTTCGACGAAATCCCAAGGCACATTTACTCCAGCGAGTGACTTGATTTCGACGTCGGAAAGCAAGTGATGTAGCAAGTGCCCAAACTCGTGAAATACGGTCTCTACTTCGCGATGGGTGAGGAGGGCCGGTTTGTCGCCGGTGGGCTTGGTCATGTTCCCACAGATCAATCCAAGATGCGGAGTGCGGGGAGAGGGGAGACCGGTTTTGAGATAGTTCATCCAAGCTCCGCTGCGCTTGGAGTCGCGTGGGTGCCAGTCGGCGTAGAAGGAGCCAAGATGCTCGTCGCTTTGAGTGTCATGAATCTCGTAGAAAGTGACGTCGTCGTCCCAGGCTTCTGCTGCGGAGTCGGAAATACGGATGCCGAAAAGGCGGGAGGTTAGGGAAAAGAGCCCTTCCATCACCTGCTCGACGGGGAAGTAAGGGCGTAGGGCTTCGTCGTCGAAATCAAAGAGCTCCTTCCGGCGCTTCTCAGCCCAGTAAGTGGTTTCCCAGGGCTCGAGAGGTCCTTTTTCTTTGTTTGTTTTCTCGGCTTTGTATGTCTGAAGTTCCTCGATGTCCTGATGGAAACGAGAGAGGATTTGCTCGTGGAAGTCTTCGGTGAACTTGAGGGCCTTCGCGCCGCTCTGGGCCATGCGTCGTTCGAGAATTAGGTCGGCGAAGCTGTCGAAGCCTAGAAGCTTGGCTTTTTCATCACGAAGTCGAAGGATCTCCCAAACGAGGTCGCCGTTTTCATGATCCCCACCGTGTCCGATGGTGCAGGAGCCTTCCCACATCTCTTTACGGAGAGCTTCGTCGTCCGCGTGTTGCATCACGGGCATCATGGAAGGGTGCTGCATGCTGAAGCGCCACTGGCCTTCTTTTTTTTTCGACTTGGCATCCTCAGCGGCTGCAGTTTTTGCTGAATCAGGGAGTCCGGCGAGGCGGAATTCATCGTCGAGGTAAAGTTCCCATGCTTTGGTAGAATCGAGGACGTTTTCGCCAAATTTTTGAGTCACTTTAGCAAGCTCGGCATTGATTTCCCCCATCCGCTTTTTCGCTTCGGGATCGAGATCGGCTCCAGAGGAGCGGAAGTCGGCACAAGTTTCTTCGATGAAGCGCTTCTTGATTTCAGAAAGAGAGGAGAGATCTGAGCTCTCGTAGGCTTTGAGAACAGCCCAGAGCTGATCATCGAGCGAGATCGAGGAGGAAAATTTCGAGACCGGTGGAAGCATCTTGTTGAGAGCTTCCCGGAGCGCGTCGGAATTGGCGACCGAATCAAGGTGATTGACCCGTCCCCAACTGCGATCGAGATCTTCAGTGGCCGACTCGAGAGCACCAAAGGTGCTTTCGTAGGAGAAATTTCCGTGGTCCTGCGACTTGATCTTTTCGATGTTTGTCCTGCTGGTTTCAATCGCCTGGGTGACGTCAGCTTCGATGTGATCGGGCGTGAGGGCGGACCAACGAATCTTAAAGTCGTCGGCCAGAAAAGGGTGCGTTTCGCTCATGGGCGATATGGAAACACCGTTTTGGTCGAATGCACCGAATTAATCGAATAAAATTAATGGCGTCGGTTAAAGTGGAGCCGGCCGCCGATAAGCTTGCTGAAGAATTCGCGCGAGTCAGCTTGAGGTGACGCTATTCTTTCGGAAGGAAATATCTGCGTTGTTTTTCGCTAACGGGGAGTCCCAATTTTTCCATGGCGGCGAGCATGTCTTCCCAGACCATGCGTTTCTCACTGGTGCCTTCGGATTGGCGGAGAAGATAGGAGGGGTGGTAGGTTACGCGCAGTGGGATGCCCTGGAACTGATGCCAGGCGTTGCGGAGCTGGCTGACTGGTTTGGATTCCTCCAAAAGACCTTCGATAGCTGTTCCTCCGAGGGCGATGATGACCTTCGGCTTCACCACGTCGATTTCCGCCCGCAGGAAAGGGAGATTCGCTGCCATTTCATCAGGGGAGGGCTTACGGCTTCCCATTGTTTGATTTTTGGTGGCTGGTCGAAATTTGCAGACGTTGGAAATGTAGATTTCATCCCGTGAAAGGCCCATGGCCTTGACGATTTGGTTGAGTTTTTCGCCGGCTGGTCCCACGAAGGGCTCTTGTTTTTTTTCCTCGTGGTAACCAGGAGCTTCTCCAATGAGCATGAGATCGGCCTCCGGATTACCGGTGGAGAAGACCATTTTGTCTCGTAGTGTTCCAAGGGCTTTGGTGGGGACCCAAGTGAGGCACTGTTCTTTAAGGGAATCGATTTTTTCAGCTGCTGAGTGTCCGTTGATGCTGATCTTGGTTTCCGTAGGGGGAGTTACGGATGCTGAGGGAGCGGGTGCTGAGG
>Ga0115001_10000057_pt1 | contig 64039 bp, 56 predicted proteins | sample ArcticOcean_MG_C_12_FD_89869 | JGI IMG/M metagenome (GOLD analysis project Ga0115001, IMG submission 89869) | Marine microbial communities from western Arctic Ocean - ArcticOcean_MG_CB8_130 | ecosystem: Environmental > Aquatic > Marine > Oceanic | place: Arctic Ocean: Canada Basin | collected... | reverse complement strand
GTTCCTCGTGCGGAGCGCTTTCTCTGGATCGTCACTGCTGACGTCAAAGATCTTCACGTCAAAAAAGGGGGCCGCTTTGTTCCCTTCCTCGAAATTCTCTCAGACACCATCCAGCGCGGTGTCGCCGTCCGCCTCTTTCACGCCAAGGAACCCGGGCCCCGATTCCGCGCCGACTTTGACAAATACCCCGCCCTTATCGAATCCGATCTCTTCGAGCGAATTCTCTGCCCGCGTATTCACACCAAAGCTATCGTGGTCGATGGACAGGAAGCCTTCATTGGTTCCGCGAACCTCACCGGAGCCGGGCTCGGTGCAAAAAGCCCTCTTAGGAGGAATTTTGAAGCCGGCTTTGTGACCGACGAAGCCCGACATCTCGACCCGATCATGGAATGGATCGATGCTCTTTACCTCGGTGACTTTTGCCAGAAGTGCCAGCGGCGCAGCACCTGCCCGGACCCCATTGCTTAACTTCCCCCAAGGAGGGGCAACCGTAACGAAGTGAAGATAGCAATCGCCGTATCGCCCAACCCGAGTCACCCAAGAGTTTCCCGTCCTCACTCCTGGCTGAGCCAATCCCCGGAACTCACGACCTCAAATCCCTCCAGTCCCTTGAGCCATTCATAAATCCAAACTTCTGTGGGGCTTCCATCAAGCAGGACCTCCCGCTTCACCCGATGATACTCACCATTGCGCTCATCCTCCAATCCAATGCCCTCAAACTCATCGAGTTCCTTGAGAAGTTCCGCCCCAATCTCATAGACCTCCCCCTTGACCCATCCTCCCAAGCCAAGAACGAGCCCGGGATACCAATCGATTTTTAAAAGAGTCCCCTCAACTTTGGCCGGCCCCAGCCAACGCGCATCCTTCATGCTCCAGTCGTTCGACGCCCCTTTCCTGAGCGCGCCATAGACAAAAATCAGATCAGGCATTCTCCTGCTTCTCCATGATTTCTTCGAGAGCGTCTTTCACCTTGTCGAGTCCTTCTTCCTTATCTGCAGAAATAGAGACGATCTTGACCTTTGGAAAACGCTGCTTAAAGAATTCGAGGTTCTCGGTCGATGCCTCGAGATCCATCTTATTGGCGATGACCATCCAAGGGAACTTCGACAGTTCCTCGTCATACATTTTGATCTCCGTCCGAAGCGTCTGAATGTCTTCGATCGGATCACGTCCTTCGCTTCCGGCCATATCGACCACAAAAAGAAGAACCCGACAGCGCGTGATGTGACGAAGAAACTCATGTCCAAGTCCCCGGTTCTCATGCGCTCCCTCGATCAGGCCAGGAATATCGGCGACGGTGCAGCGGACGTGCCCACCGAGGGGGACAACGCCGATCTGCGGGGTAAGGGTAGTGAAAGGATAAGAAGCCACTTTGGGCTTCTTGGCTGAAAGCTTACCGAGGAGGGTGGACTTTCCGGCATTAGGGAAGCCGACGAGTCCGGCATCAGCGATGCGGCGGAGCTCAAGGTAGTAGATCCCCTCCGAGCCATCCGTGCCCATCTCACGCTCCTGCGGAACCTGGTTGGTCGCGGTGCGGAAGTGGAAGTTACCACGTCCCCCTTTTCCTCCGACACAGAGAGTAACTTCCTGACCGTGCTCCGTGAGATCGATCACCGGTTCGAGATCGATGCCATCTTCGCTGCGTTCCATCGCAACCGCATCCGTCACCGTAACGGCCGGGCTCTTGTAGATCACCGTCCCAGGGGGAACGCGACCAATCGCCGTCTTGCCATTCTTTCCATGACGTTTGTAGGTCTGACCTTGAGCGCCATTTTCAGCAATGAGCTTGGGATCATAATGGAATGCCCGCAGGTTATCGGTGTTTTCATCCACCTTGATGACGACCTGGCCACCATCACCTCCGTCACCACCATCAGGACCACCCCGGGGGACAAATTTTTCCCGTCGGAAGCTGACGATGCCATTTCCACCATCCCCCGATTTGCAGCGTATACGGATGTGGTCGACGAATGATTTGTCCCCTTTCATAAATAAAAAAATTAAGCGTTGGTTGGCCCAAAGGCCTTCATCAGGCAAACTTCAAGCGCAAGGGCTTCCGTAACGTTGGTCTCAAGCAAGCGTCGCAGTTCCTCCACCGCGGTAACACGCTGTAGAAGAGAGTCGAGCGTTTCATTGGAAACAGCCGCATTAGTCACCGCGGCAAAGTCGTCAAATTCCAGCCCCGTCGCTCCCGCTTTCTGGCGGATGAGATCACCCATCCAAGCAAGCAGAGCATCGATCATGCGCGAACGCTCTCCAAGATAGTCGGCCGCCGTTTGCGCTTCATACATTTTTTCCCGCTGCGCCAGCCAGTCTCCTTCGATTGCTTGTTTGTATTTGGCGGACTCTTCCTTAAAAGTAACCTCGTAGCCCTTTGCGATGATCGCCTTGCGCTCCTTGAGGAGACTTTCAAAGCCAGCTTTCACCAGCAGCCCGGCATCAAGCTGACCCAGACCATCCCGCGTCGCGGTCTCCAGAATCGGCAACAAAGCCTCGATTTCCTCACCGCGAACCGCATCGGCAGGCTTCAGAAGCGCCAGATGAACACAGCGTGACCAAATCGTAGGAAGAAGTCGCTCCGGCTCCCCTGAAAGGAGCAATAAAAGACTTTGCCCCGGAGGTTCCTCAAGGGTCTTCAAAAAGGCGTTCTCGGAAGATTCATTCATGCGATCCGCATCGACAATGACGCCAATCTTCCACTTTTTTCTCGGGGCGGATTGATTCATCATCTTCTCAATCCCGCGCATTTCCTCAACCCGGATGATGCGCGATTTTGAGCGAGGACGAATCACGCGAACAAACTCTCCCTCAACTCCTCCTAAAGTCGGTGCTTCTTTCGCGACCGGATCCCCCCAAAGGTCACCTCCGGCAGCATCGTCTTCTCCATTAAGAAGATCGGCCATTTGGGCCGCCAAAGCCTCTTTCCCGCTGCCCTTCGGGCCCGTGATGAGAAAGGCGTGGGCCAGCCGCCCACGCTCATGCGCGGACTGAATCAACTCAAATGCTTTTTCGACGGAAAATGCCACGCCCCGATGTATCCCGTAGACGCTTCTCGGGCAAGCTTGAGAAAGAAGATCCTTACTGCCGTCATTTGGACTGTGAGCCTAACCCTTCTCTCTCTAAAAGGCCTCCATGCTTACTGACAAAAAGGTCCTCATCACAGGAGCTTCCTCCGGGATTGGAAGGGCCATCGCAGAAGCCCTTTTTAAAGAGGGAGCAGAAGTCATTGGCCTCTGTCGATCGGTCGAAAACCTTCCTCCAGGCGTTACTCCTCTATCCTGCGATCTCAGCGAACCCGATCAAATCGCCACCGCCTTTTCTTCCCTCGACCATCTCGACATCCTCATCAACAACGCCGGCCTGGCCTACCTCTCACCCATCAGCACGGGTGATCCCGAAAAATGGAAGAGCATGTGGCAGATCAATGTCCACGCCCTCGGACTTTGCTCCCAACAGGCTCTCAAACTTTTTCCTCCATCCGGCGGCCATATCTTAAACATCTCCTCCCTCTCCGGCCATCGCGTTCCTCCCACCGGAGGATTCTACGCTGCCACCAAGTTCGCCGTCCGCGCCATGACCGAGGCCCTCCGCTCCGAGCTCAAACTCGTAAATTCAGCCACCCGGATTTCCTCCATTTCTCCTGGCTTCGTCGATACCCCACTCCTCGACCACTACTTCGCAGGCCGCGAAGACCAACTCGCGCAAACCAGGGCCGAGGTCAACATGCTCACCCCACAAAACATCGCCGCCACCGCCCTCCACATTCTCAGCGCGCCTCCCGGAGTCGAAATCAACGACGTCCTCCTCCGCTCCTCCGACCAAGCAGTCTAATAATCCCTCAAGCTTCATGAAATTCTTCATCCTCCTCTCCCTCCTTTGCCTCCCCCTGCTCGCGCAGAAAAAGAAGCCTAACCTCAAACATCTCGAACCCTTCAAATGGGACAACCCTCTCCCCTCGAAGTTCGAGAAAATTGGCGTCCAACACGGCACTTTCGAGAGCGCCGCAAATAAGACCACCATCGGCTACAACATCCTTCTCCCAAAAGCCTACCCAGCCGAACCCTCGCGACGTTTCCCCGTCGTCTACCTCCTTCACGGCGGACGTCCGGGAAGCGAAGCGAAGCTCCTGAACCATACTCCTTTCGTCAAAGAGGCCATCGCCCAAAAAACCATCCCGCCCACCATCGCTGAGCGCAAGGGACGCGTCCTCGAAGGCTACTCCCAAGGCGGACGAGGAACCCTCCGCACGGCCTTCCGCTACCCCGAACTTTTTGCCGCCGCATCAGCCGGCTCCGCCGGCGTCGCGACCGAACTCAAAATCCAGGAAAACAAGGGAGCCGAAAGTGAGAAGACCCGCTTCTCCCAAGGTGATGACGTTTACACCTTGGCCAAGCAATACGCCGAAACCAAGAAAGCGACCCTTCCCCTCAAGCTCCTCCTCTACACCGGCGATGGAAAGAAGGACTTCAACTGGGAGGGAAATGTCGCCTACTCCACCTACCTCGATTTCCTGAAAATCCCCCACCGTCACCTCCTCATCTCCGACTGCGGTCACTCCACTACTCAAGCCTACAAGATTTCGGGAAAGGACCTCTTCTCCTTTCTCTCCCCCATCCTTCAAAAAGCTTCCGAGGGAACAAATTAGAACCAGTGCTCCGCTACTCAAGATCTACACCACGATTCCAATGAAAGCACAGACCATCATATAAGCCCTCCTCACCTCTCTCTTCTTTGCCAGCTCCCAAAGCAGCTCACCCACTCTGCAGTCCTCAGCCGCCCCGCTCCAGCTTCTCCCCGCCCGGACGAAATCAAAATTCAAGACCCCAAAGAACGCCCTCGTCCAAGTCAAAGAACACCTCGGCTTCGAAACACAAAAATCAGGCGACCTTCAACCCATTTTCAAAGAGCGCTGCTTCGATGAAAAAGTCACCCTCACCAGCGGAAACTCCATCCTTTTCCGAGGCCTCGTCTCCGACCAGCAACAGCAAATCGAAGACGCCACTCCCGCCGTCGGCGACCTTCCCCTCATCGGCTCCCTTTTTACCAAAAAGTCCACCGAGAATTTTAAGACCGAACTCATCCTCCTCGTCACCGCTACCGAAATCGATCAAAGCCGAAAGCCCATTCGTTAGCCTTCCTACCGGAAAGCCTTCTCCACCTCCTCCGCAATGATCTCAATCGCTTCTTCCACCATCTTCGGAGGCATCGTGTAGGTCATCCGAATGCACTCGCGCGTGTGCGCCCACTCGGTCCCCTCGGGCAGTCCAAAGAAGAAGTATTCTCCGGGAACAATAAGAACGCTCCGCTTCTTCAGCCGCTGATAAAGTTCCTTCGTCGAAATCGGCAATCCTTCAAACCAGATCCAAAGGAAAAGAGCGCCCTCGCTTCGGTGAACAAAATAAGGAAATTTCTCGCCAAAATGCTGCGTAATCCATTCCTGCGCCTGCTTCGATTTCTCCTCATAGAAAGGCTTCACCACCTCCCGACTCAAGCGCAGCACTTCACCTGATTCAATCAAGGGTCGCATGATCTCCTGGCCTACATTTCCGTTCGCCAGCCCTACAATCGAAGTCATCGATGACACCGCACGACACACCTCTTTGCTAGCTACCACAATTCCGGTCCGGGTTCCCGGAAGACCGATTTTCGAAAGACTCAGGGTGAGGATCATGTCCTCGTCCCACACCGGAGCGACCTCGGAGAAGATGATATTCGGAAACGGTGCCCCATAAGCATTGTCGATAATGAGAGGAATCCCCCGCTCCCGCGCAATGCCTCGAAGCCTCTTGATCTCGTCATCCGTCAGCACGTTCCCCGAAGGATTCGTCGGCCGGGAAACGCAAATCGCTGCAATCTCATCTCCTGGATCGAGCGCCTCAAAATCGACGCGATACTTAAAGCCATGATCTCCCTGCTTTTCGATCTTCGCTGGGATTGCTTCGAAGAAATCTTCACCTACCGCCTGATTGGCGTAGCCAATATATTCCGGGAGCAGCGGAAGCAGAATCTTCTTCCTTCGGCCATCCGGGAAACGTCCCGCCAAGGCGTTGAAGAGAAAAAAGAAGGCCGTCTGACCGCCCATCGTCACCGCAAAATTTTCATAAGTAACGTCCCATCCAAACTCCTTTTTGAAAAGCGACGCCAGCGCACTGCGAAAGGCCTCACTTCCTGCGGGGGCGTCGTAGTTTCCCAGCATCTTTTCCAAACCACCTTCTTCGGCTACAATCTCCTCCATCCGCTGCCTCCAAACCGCATCCATTTCTGGAACATGCGCAGGCTGACCACCGCCAAGCATGCGCATATTTTCACCTCCAGCGAGAGCTTCCCCGAGGTCGTCCATCAGCTCGCCGATGCCACTTCCCTCACAGAGGTTTTTCCCAAATGTCGACAACTCCCACTTCACATGCGCGACAATCACTTCCCGATCTCGGCTTGTCACTCAAATCCTAACCCTAGCGCCCCGTTTATCTCAAAAAATCTGTGTCAATCTGTGCCTAATCCTATTAAATGTGTGTTGGAAATCCCACCCCCTCTCAATCATCCCTCTCCCCTTTTTTGAAAAAAAGTGCTCTTTTGACCCTCTCGAAACGTAACCTAGTATCTCTATGCGTCCTTTCATCACCAGAATCCTCACCGCAACTGCACTCGCCCTCCCGGCTCAAGCTGCCGACTCCGTCTTCCTCGAAGCCGAAGCCTTCGAAAACCGCGGCGGCTGGTCGACCGACTCCCAGTTTATTCTCAACATGGGCTCGGCCTACCTCATCGCCCATGGCATGGGCACTCCCGTGGCTGACGCCACCCAAAAAGTCACCTTTCCCTCCATCGGCACCTACCACCTCCACGTCCGCACCAAGGACTGGGTCGCCGCCTGGGACGCCCCGGGCACTCCCGGAGAATTCAAGGTTCTCATCGATGGAAAAGCTCTCAAAACCTTCGGAAACGAAGGAGCCGAATGGCATTGGCAAAAAGGCGGCTCTGTCAAAATCACCCGCCCCGAAACCACCATCTCCCTCAAGGACCTCAAAGGTTTTAACGGCCGCTGCGATGCCCTCTTCTTCACCAAGGACGCCAACTTCACCCCACCCAACGACGACCAAGCCCTCTTCGACTTCCGCCGCACCCAGCTAAAGCTCCCCGCTGAACCACCCACAAAGGACGGTTACGATCTCGTGGTGGTCGGTGGCGGCTACTCCGGCCTCGCAGCCGCCCTTTCCGGTTCACGCCAGGGTTTAAAAGTTGCCCTAATTCACGACCGATCCGTCCTCGGCGGGAACGGCTCCTCCGAAGTCCACGTCTGGGCCATGGGCGGAACCCAGCGCGGCAAATATCCCAATCTCGGCGAAATCGTCGATGAATTCACCGACTTCTCCCGAGACTCCCCCGGCCTCAACGAAGAATTCACCGACAAGCTCAAGGAACAAGTCGCCCGAGCCGAAAAGAATCTCGACCTCTACCTCAACCACTTCGCCTTCAAGGTTGACGCCAAGGACTCCCGCATCCAATCCGTCACCGCGGTCGATACCACAACCGGCAGATTCACTCGCTTCCAAGGAACCTTCTTCTGCGATGGCACCGGCCACGGCACCATCGGCGCCCTCGCTGGAGCCAAGTTCATGATCCAAGAAAAAGGCCACATGGGCATGTCCAACATGTGGTCCTGGAAATCCGCAACTGAAGCCGTCGCATGGCCCAAGACACCATGGGCACTCCCCCTTAAAATCGGCGACTTCCCACCCCTCCACCCCTCCCGTGGTCCCTACGAGAAATTCTACAAAGCCGAGTGGTTCTGGGAAGGCGGCTACGACAAACACCCCATCGAGGACCTCGAAGCCATCCGCGACTGGAACCTCCGCGCAAACTTCGGAGCCTTCTCCGCCCTCAAGCACGGACCCAAAGCCGATCAACATAAAAATGCTAAACTTCAATGGATGGCCTTCATCGGCGGCAACCGCGAATCTCGTCGACTCGAGGGTGACGTCATCCTCACCGGAGACGACATCGTCGCACGCAAAGAATTCCCCGATGCCTCCGTCCCAACCACCTGGTCCATCGACCTCCACTACCCCAAAGAGCAATTCATGAAAGGTGTCGCCAAAGACAACCCCTTCATCGCCGTCGCGAAGCATGGTAGTGGGGTCGATCGTAAAAATGGCTACGGCATTCCCTACCGCATCATGTACTCGAAGAATATCGAGAACCTCTTCATGGCCGGCCGCTGCGTCTCGGTCGACCGACGTGCCCTCGGTACCACCCGCGTCATGCGCACCTGTGGCATGATGGGAGAAGTGGTTGGTAAAGCAGCCTGGATCGCCGCCACCCAGGAAACGACCCCGCGTGGAGTCTACCAAAACTACCTCCCCCTTCTCATCGACCTCATGCAGCAGCCCGGTCGTGCCTTCCGTCCTACCAAGGATGGCAAACTCACCATCCCACCCATCCCCGAGGGCGGCCTTCGCACCAACCCCAAGGAACGAAACATCAAAAACATGGCTGGGCTCGTCATCGATGACCGCAAAGCAAAACTCAAAGGCAACTGGAAAAGCAGCTCCAACCTCAAGCCCAACCTCAACGGCGGCTATCAATACGCTACCGGAGACGCCACCGCCACCTTCCCGCTCCGCATCAAAGAAAGCGGCAACTATGAAGTCCGCTTCTACTGGCAGGCCCATGAGAACCGCGCCAAAGCCGCCCAAATCGAAATCGCCCACGCCGGAGGAAAGAAGACCCTCACCCTCAATCAAACCGTCGCTCCAAAAAACAAAATCTTCACCAGCCTCGGCACCTTCTCCTTCACAGACGTCCTCCCCGGAGCGGTCACCATTTCCGCAAACAACACTGGAACCCTCGGAATCGACGCCATCCAACTCCTTAAAAAATAATAGAAAGCGCGGCTAAAATACCCTCGAGTATTTTAATACTACGTCCCCAAACACCTGTCTTGCCGTCTCGTCGACCGCAGCCCGAAGGGTTCAGAAAAAGGCCTTAGCAAAGGAAGAAGCCCACCAACTAAGATTAGCCTCATTCTCAAGATTCGCGTTCCTCTCCCCCTCCTCCAGCCGATTCCTCTTCGTGCTAAATTCTCAAATTTCAAACCTCGTCCGCCTCTACCGCCTTGCCGTCATCATCGGCATCGCTTGGTACCTGACAGGGGCTCCGGCATCCACGAGCCAACCCGTTCCTCTCGAGGAATTTTTTCCCACAGCAAGCGAACATTCTCCAGAAACTGGCGAAGTCCACAACGAGGAAGGTAAACTGATCGGCTACCTCCTCACCACCCTACCGCAGACCGCCCATATCCGCGGCTACTCCGGCCCCAGTGATATTGCCATCGCCCTGGATGCCGGGGGTAGCATCATCAACTTCAAAATCCTTCAATCTCCCGACACCGAAGATCATCTCGACTCCGTCGAAGAAGAAACGTCCTTCTGGCAAGCCCACCTTGGCCTCAAACTCGGCGCTCCAGGCAGCCCAAAAGTCGACGCTGTCTCTGGTTCCACCCTCACCAGCGTCGCCATTTCAAGAAGCATCATCGAACGACTGGGTGGTGAGACCACCTCGCGCCTCTTCCCCACCGAAATTCTCCTCGCGGAATTCGCCCTCCTTTTACCTGAGGCCCAGACCATGGACGAACATCCCGCTTGGCCCGGCGTGGTCCGTCTTCATAACGCCTCCGATACTCTCATCGCCCACGCGCTCCGCACCGCTCCATCGCTGGAATATCTCCACGGATTCCAAGGACCCACTGACATCCTCATCGTCCTCGACGCGAAGGCGGAAAAAATCAACGGACTCCGCTTCCGTAAGAGCTACGACAACGAAGAATATTACGAACGCATCCTCGATAACAGCGACTACCTTGAGCTCTACAACGGAAATTCCATTGACGAAATCATCGGCCTCACTGAAGCACCCGAGGGCGTCTCCGGCGCGACCGACACTTCATGGGCCATCGCCGAAGGCGTCAAACGAAGGCTCGCTCAGTTCAAGAGCGACCAAAACCCTCCGCCCACCAAAATTCCTTGGCGAAACATCGGCCTCATTCTCCTGACCTCGGGAGCCTTTATCTTTTCCTTCACCAAGCTCCGTGGAAAACCACTCTTCCGCCTCGCTTGGCAAATCAGCGTAGTGGTAATCTACGGACTCCTCTTAGGAGACCTCCTTTCGCAGGCCCTCTTCATCGGCTGGGCCAAACACGGACTTCCTCTAACCGATTCATGGGGGCTCCTCTTCCTCGCAGGAGCGGCCTGGTTAATCCCTTGGTCAACCGGCCATCAACTCTACTGCCATCAACTCTGCCCCCACGGCTTCATCCAGCAGTGGCTCGGAAATCTCCCGATCAAAACTCTCTCACTGCCAAAAAAACTCACCAAGCCGCTCTCCTTCCTCCCCTCGGTTCTTCTTGTCCTCATCGTGGCACTCGCCATCAGCACGACCTCGGTGAACTACGCCGACTTCGAAGCCTTCGACGCCTGGCTCTGGCGCAGCGCCGGAATCGCCACTATCGCAATTGCCATTATCGGCTTACTCGCTTCCCTCTTCATTCCCCTCGCCTACTGCAAATACGGTTGCCCCACCGGAGCCCTCTTTAAATTCCTGCGCAAGTCATCAGCCCAAGCCCGCTTTTCCCTGCGAGATGGAGTCGCTGGACTTCTGTTACTACTTGCCTTCATTAACTAGCCCTAAAAATCGACTATGGTCTTCCAAAGAGTGAATAACGCTACTCGCTCGGTGCATTCCCTGACACGATCCGAAAGTACTGAGTGGGAGCCGGTGAGGAAATAATAATCTGCTGGCTCTCTGACTCCGCTAGGAAAGTGCCTTCAATACTTTGGAAAAAGTTGAAATCAGATCCTCCATTGCTCCGCTCCACATAATAAGGATTACCTGTTACAAGACCACTGATATTCATGATCATGTCTCCCCTTGTGAATTCGGCACGAGTAATCACGATCTCCCGGGGTGCCAGCTCCACCTCGAAGAACTGCTCACCCTCAAAGGTGCTAAAATCAACTCCACCGGGCCCCTCAAGGTTCCCAACCCCTGCGGGAAGTCCGCCCAGAGATTGGTTCGAAAGATAATCGTGGCCTCCATTATTTTGAAGAAGCATCACCTTGATGGAACCAGCGGAGATTCCAAGGTTCACCAGAGGAATGCAGAGTTCAATTCCGGTTTTCACATCTTGAGCAGCCGTCTGATCAGCCGGAGCACCTGTAGCTCCACCAATTCCTGCCGTGTTTGACCCATCGTAAGCCAGCAACATTTCTTCAGGAAGAACAGCGAACGTATTCTGGGTTGAAGTCCCTACATTCAGAAACCCACTCCCCGCATCATTACCGCCAAAGACATCGAGGTAGGAGCTAAATTTCTGACTCGCAAGATCAGAAAAATCCGCATCGAATTTGCTCGATCCCCTACGAAGAATGACGTGATAGTCTGGAGTAAAAGCGGTATCGAAGGTCATTCCATTCATGGAAGCCGATCCGTCATTTCCCGCAGAAGCAAAGACGTTGCTCGTGACGCCATCTCCAGCATCGAGAAAGACTTCTAGTTTGTTAAAGTTGTCCTCCAAATTACCACTGAAGAAGAGGTAGAGCTTTTCGTTCTCCACATGGGCATAGGCGGCATTCCACTCGCTTTGGTTATCCCCAAATCCCGTCTCAATCGTTTGCACCGAAACTGCAGCTCCGTAAGAGAGTTCACGCGAGCCATCCACGATGAAGGTTTCTCCGTCCGCAGGATCATTGGGATTGGTCATGTTTGCCAATTCAACATCGTCAGCAGAGCCGTCTCCATCGCTGTCCGTAAAACAAGGATTCGTTCCATGCGTCGCAACTTCCACGCCATCGCTAAGATTGTCCCCATCACTATCAGCCACCATCGGATTCGTTCCAAACGCTTGCTCTTCCAGATTCGTCAATCCGTCGCTATCCGCATTTCCCGTAGCGTCCGTGACGGAAAAAGCTGTTTCCCACGAATCTCTAAGATCATCGCCGTCCACATCTAGACCACTGTTTGCAAGTTCCTCCCACGAGGTCGTCACCGCCAAATCATCCCAAATTGATTCTCCCATGCCACCGGAAGCGAGCCGAATCCCGGTCACCCCGTAAACACCCACTCCAGTTAAGGTAGCCTTCGTTTCCACCGTCGCCTGCCCTTCTGCTTGGGCCAGATCCGGATCGACAAAAAGCGAAATCTCACGAGTGCTTGTATTGAGCTTGGCCACGATGATATTTCCTCCAGTAGCAGATGGAGCCTTGTCATTTTGAGAAAAGAAAATCGCTCCACCAGAAGTCAGATCATTGATTCCAAAGGTGCGCACTCCTACCGAAGGAGAAATCTCAGAAACCACCCCAACGCGAACCACTTCAGCGCCATCATCCAAGAAACTCAGTCCGCTCCAACTCACTCCTCTTCTTCTCGTCAAATTCACCTTGGCGTATACTACGTCGTTGGAAGCTTCATCACTGAAGGTTCCCGCAGTAACATCTGCCGCTCCTGGACCATTCAAAGTCCGCGCTGCACCACTGTTCGCAGTTCGCAAAGTCCCACAATCAACGGTAGGCGCTCCGGAGGTTGCCGTCCAAGCTCCCGACGTCTGCGTATGCCCAACGAAACCTCCATCAGTATTCGAGTAATCAAATCCTTCGCCGCCATTCGCACCTGCTATCGGCGCATTAAGATAGTCAAAAAACTCTAGCCCCACCATCTCAGGATTCCCACTCTCAGGAGTATCGCTGATATCGGTCGGATCGGATCCCGCAGCCAGCTCGTCGCCATCGGATGCTCCGTCACCATCGGTATCGAGCTTGTTCGGGTCCGTGCCGGGATCTGTATCGGAAAGATAGGTCCCTCGATTGTTCTCAAGACCATCCTTGATGCTGTCTCCATCGGAATCATCGTCCAAGGGATCGGTTCCGGTCGATGAAGTATCAGCGTAGATCTCAGTCATATCTTCGACTCCGTCGATAAGACCATCATCGTCGCTATCCGCAAGCTGAGGATTTGTCCCTGCGAGGAACTCCTCAAGATTGGTGAGTCCATCCGCACCTCCGATGGTATCCGTATCGTCGCCAGAATCATCAATCCCGACATTCAAACCATTGGCATTCTCCCAGGCATCTCGGATCCCATCGGAATCAGTATCGAAAGAATCACCCGTCGTCACATCGACCCACTCGGACCCCAGGCGAATCTCGTCAAAGGTGAGACCGTCACTTCCAAAGCGCGCCAAAGTCGCCCGATCGATTTGGAGATCAAATCCCGTTGCGGTATAGTCGGACGCGCTCTTGGCCTCATCGGCAAGATCCGATGGATTCCGCCACACCGTGACGACATCGGTATTGACGGTGCTCGAGAAATCAATCCTGACTACGAAAAGATTCACATTGAAATCCCCGACACCAAGATCCCCTGCCAAAGATGCCGTGTTTGAATTAAATAAACGAACCGCAAAATTTTCCGCCCCGGTGATAATGCCTGCATCAGAAAGCCCTGATTCACCCGTGGCAATTTGGAGTTTGCGATTGGCCCCGTCATCGAATCCCCCCTGATGAAGCTCAAAGGCACGATAAGAATTCGTCACCGAGCCCAACTGCATTAGAACACTAAAGTAAATGCTCTCTCCATCAGTTGAGTCATCGTAGCTATTTGCTAAAAGACGTCCTGCCCGACCATTTCCACTTCCGTGAAAGGAAACCGAACCTCCATTGCTAGGGACACCCTTAAAACTAAGGCCACTCGTCTCCACATTCGGAGATTGCGAACCAGAGTAGGCTTCCAGCCAAGGACCGGTGAAGCCATCGGCAAGTCGTTCTTGTCCAACAAGGTTTCCCGAACCTGCGAGATACCCCGGACCGTCCAGCGGAAAGGATTCCAAACCCAGCGGAGTTGCGTGCAAGAGCGGCAAAGATGCCAAGAGAGAAAGGGAGCCAAGTGGAAATTGTTTCATTATCATTTTCTGAGATGGGGTGATTTAGTATGAAATATTAGAAGCCTTGTTGGCAAATGCTGATTTCCAAGGAGCGGTTTACGATAAAGTGAGCGAAATTCGGTCTCGCTCTTCTGCAGCGCCATTTCTAGAATACACCCTCATGAGACGAGGAAATCCCATTCCACGCAGCATTCTTCTAGTGACTGCCTTTTATCTGGTGGCCGCGATTAGCGCTGCGATCACGCAGAAAAATTTGGAATTCATCAGCTTTTACCTCCCTTTCTTCACCCTTTTCGGTGTGATCATTGCCTTCATGCACAAGCGGGTGGGATTCCCAAAGGGCCTGCTTTGGTGCCTTTCCATCTGGGGAGCCGCCCATCTCGCGGGAGGTCTTGTGCAAGTTCCCGAGGGTTGGAGCTACGAAGGAGAGCAGTCCGTCCTCTATTCCTGGTGGCTCATCGAAGATCGCCTCAAGTACGACAACATCATTCAGGCATACGGCTTCGGACTCGCTACTTGGCTGTGCTGGGAAGCACTCAGGGCCAATATCCACAATCGCTTCGGCAGAAAACTCTATCCCTCCTTTGGTCCCATCGCCCTTGCCGTCTTCGGTGGAATGGGTCTGGGAGCACTCAACGAAATCATTGAGTTCTTTGCCGTTCTAAATCTCGATAACACCAATGTCGGCGGCTACTACAACACCGGATGGGATCTCGTTTCCAATCTTATCGGCTGCCTCCTCGCTAGTATCATTATTGCTGCCAGAGGCTAAACTCTCTCAAGCGGCCATAAAAAGCGGCGACTGAAACCAGTAGCCGCTTTTGAAAAAATTGGATTTGATCCCACTAGCGACCTTTGCGCTTAAGCCTGAGCATTGCCTCCGACTTAGCGAGGACCGCCTGAAGGGCTTCGAACTCACCATGATCCACATCCATCCCCTCAAGGGCATCGTTTGCGCGCTTCATTGCCTGTTCGACCTGATTCTCGTCGATAGCGTCCTCGCCAATCGCGAGGTCGATCAGAACGGCAACCTTATCATTGGCAACTTCTACGAAGCCTTCGCCGACCGCCAGTTCCTCAATCTTACCATCCTTGAGATAGCGCAGTGAGCCAGGTTGCAGCGGGGCCACGAGGGCCGCGTGCATCGTGAGAATACCCATCTCACCTTCGCTACCGGGAAGGTAGACGTCATCGACGGTGTCAGAAAAAATGGTCTTCTCGGGAGTTACGATATCGAGTTGGAAGGACATGCTTATTGGGGAAATCTTAAACTCTAAATTGGGAAACTCTAAACAAACTCAAAAAACGAATGATGAAATCCGAAACTGAGAATCGGCTGATCAGCCTCTGGTTTTGAGTTTCTTGTTTGGAGAATTCGGATTTGTTTAGAGTTTGGGAATCTAGATTTTAAGTTTTTCCCACCTTAGACCTTATCAACAGAGTCGATACCAGCCTTCATGTAGAAGTTGGATTCCGGAACACTGTCGTGCTTGCCGTCGAGAATTTCAGCAAAACCTCTCACTGTGTCATCGATAGAGCAAAGCACCCCAGGAACGTTAGTGAAAATCTCCGCAACGAAGAAGGGTTGCGTGAGGAAACGCTGAATCTTACGAGCGCGGAAAACGGTCGTTTTGTCATCGTCAGACAGTTCGTCCATTCCGAGAATGGCAATGATGTCCTGAAGGTCTTTATAGCGCTGGAGCACGAGCTGAACGCCACGAGCGACCTTGTAGTGCTCCTCGCCGACAATCTCTGGAGCAAGTGCAGAAGAAGTGGAAGCGAGAGGATCAACCGCCGGGAAAAGAGCCTGCTCAGCGAGAGCACGCTCAAGAACGACAGTCGCATCGAGGTGGGCAAAGGTGTTCGCAGGAGCGGGGTCGGTCAAGTCATCAGCAGGGACGTAAACGGCCTGGATGGAAGTAATCGATCCCTTTTTGGTGGAAGTGATTCGCTCCTGAAGTCCGGCCATCTCTTCGGCAAGAGTCGGCTGGTAACCAACCGCAGATGGGGTCCGTCCGAGAAGGGCAGAAACCTCTGAACCAGCTTGGGAGAAACGGAAAATATTATCAACGAAGAGAAGAACGTCAGAGTTTTCCTCATCACGGAAATATTCAGCCATCGTCAGGGCGGAAAGCGCAACACGGAGACGCGCACCCGGAGGCTCGTTCATCTGACCGTAGCAAAGTGCCACCTTGGATCCATCAGCGAGGACAGGGTTGCCGTTCTCGTCGAGTTTAGGATGACCCTTCTCGTCCTTCTCAGTCGAAATAACACCAGACTCGATCATTTCCCAGTAAAGGTCGTTACCCTCACGAGTCCGCTCACCCACGCCGGCGAAGACGGAGTAGCCACCGTGTGCCTTCGCAATGTTGTTGATGAGCTCCATGATGACCACGGTCTTACCCACACCAGCACCACCGAACATTCCACCTTTACCACCTTTAAGAAGGGGGCAGATGAGGTCGATGACTTTGATTCCGGTTGGAAGAACTTCTGTCGTAGCAGACTGCTCGACAAGGGTCGGTGCAGCGCGGTGAATTGGAGAACGCCTGTTCTCATCTTCAAGAGAAAGCTTGTTTTCGTCCACCACATCGCCGGTCACGTTAAAAATACGTCCCAAAACCTGCTTACCAACGGGAACCGCGATGGGCTTTCCAGTGTTGGTAGCGCTCATACCGCGCTTGAGACCTTCAGTAGTGCTCATGGCCACACCGCGAACCCAACCATCACCGAGGTGCTGCTGGACTTCGAGGACAAGCTTGGTAGCGACTCCGAAGAGGTCGTAGTTCAGCTCGAGGGCGTTGTAGATCTCAGGCAGCTTGGCTGCGGCGGAGAAGTCTACGTCGACGACGGCGCCGATGACTTGGACGATAGTTCCTTGGTTGCTCATGGTGATGGAGAGTTAGAAATTTAGAATGAAAAAATATTAAGAAGATATCGGGATAATGATCATCGTGCTCTGAGGAGTGCGCTGATAGCCGGAGGTGACGACAGGAGAAAACTTCCTCTCCATCTGCTGATCCTCGATCCAAACCTGTAGTTTCGAACCGATTTGAGTTCCCTCGAGCTTATATAAAGTCGCACAAAACCTGACTAACCTACAAATAAATGCAGTTAGTAGTGTTTGTGGCGTCCTCTTAATAAACATTTTAATTCGATATAAAAAAATCACTCCATCGCCTTCATGGCAGTGGTAATCTCAAGAAGCTCCGCTGTAATCGCAGCCTGGCGGGCCTTGTTATACTCAAGAGTGAGATCCTTAATCATTCCCTTCGCATTATCGGTGGCGGCCTTCATCGAAACCATCCGCGCGGAGTGCTCGGAGGCACGGGCCTCTACCAACATCTGGTAAATCTGGAAATTAATGTAGAGAGGGAGAAGCTTATCGAGAACTCCATCGGCATTAGGCTCGAATTCGTAATCTGAATTCATGGCAGCTGCCTTGTCGGTCTCTCCAATCTCATCCGTACCAACACCTTCATAGTCCTGCTTCTCAGCAAGGCCACTTGCCGAGATTGGCAGAAGCTGGACGACCGTAGGAGTCTGAGTCAGGGTGCTGACGAAATTATTAAAGGCAACCGAGATTTTGTCGTATTCCCCGCTGAGAAACTTCTCGGTGAGGAACTTGGCAATCGGCTTCGCATCATTGAAGGGCACCGGATCAGCGACTTCCCAATCGGCCACGATCTTCTTTCCGGTCTTACCAATGGTCTGACGCAGTTTTTTACCAACGGTGACATATTCAGCGTCATCCGACGCATCTCTGCAAACTGCCTTGTAGAGGTTGGTGTTGAGACCGCCGCAAAGTCCACGACCAGTGGAAATCACGAGCATCAGCTCCTTGCTCCCGTCGCGCTTTGCCAGAAGAGGATGAGATTCCTCTTCCGTGTTTTCCTTCAGATTGACGAGGACGTTGTTAAGCTTGTCGGCATAGTCACGACCCGCAAGAGCCTGATTCTGCGCCTTCTTCATCTTGGCAGCCGAAACGAGCTCCATCGCTTTGGTGATCTGCGCGGTGCTTTTGACCGACTTAATACGTCGGCGGATGTCACGAAGGTTGGCCATGAGTTTCGGAGGTCAGAAATCGGGGGTCAGAGATCGGTGCGCTTTGCGCTTATTTCCAAGAACCCTTGAAGTCCTCAAGAGCTGTTTTAAGACCGTCCTTGATCTCGTCGGAGAGTGCTTTTTCGTCGGCTATCTTCTGGAGAAGATCGGCCTTGCGAGTGGAAAGGAATTCGTCAAGGGCTCCCTGACACTCCTTGATGCGGTCAACTTCAACATCGTCGAAGTGACCGTTCTGCATCGACCAGAGGACAGCGACCTCCATCTCCATGGAGAGCGGTGAATACTGGTTCTGCTTAAAGAGTTCCACAATGCGCTCACCACGATTGATTTTACCCTTGGTGGCTTCGTCGAGATCGGAACCGAACTGAGCGAAAGCCTGAAGCTCGCGGAACTGTGCCAAATCGAGCTTGGTTGTTCCGGCCACTTTCTTGATCGCCTTGGTCTGAGCTGCCGATCCCACACGGGAAACGGAAAGACCGACGGAGATCGCGGGCCGAATGCCTTGGTAGAACAGGTCGGTCTCGAGGAAAATCTGACCGTCGGTGATGGAAATCACGTTGGTTGGAATGTAAGCGGAAACGTCGCCAGCTTGGGTCTCGATGATTGGAAGTGCGGTCAATGAACCACCACCCTCTTTTTCGGAGAGACGTGCGGAACGCTCAAGAAGGCGCGAGTGAAGGTAGAAAACATCACCAGGATATGCTTCACGACCGGATGGACGACGAAGAATGAGAGAAACTTGACGATAGGCAACAGCCTGCTTGGAGAGGTCATCAAAGACGATAAGCACGTCCTTGCCTTGGTCCATGAGATACTCGGCAAGAGCACATCCGGAGTAAGGGGCGAGGAACTGGTTGGTCGCAGAGTCTGAAGCGGAAGCGGAAACGATAATGGTGTTATCGAGAGCGCCGGCTTCTTCGAGAATGGAAATGGTCCGTGCAATGTTCGACTGCTTCTGGCCAATACCAACGTAGACACAGTAAACGGGCTTGTGATCCTTCAGACGACCTTCGGCGGCTGCCTTGTTTTGGTTAGACTGAGAAATAATGGTATCGATCGCGATAGTGGTCTTACCGGTGGAACGGTCACCAATGATAAGTTCACGCTGACCACGGCCGATTGGAATCATGGCATCGATTGCCGCAATTCCGGTCTGAAGAGGCACGGAAACCGACTTTCGCTTAATAATTCCGGGAGCGATCTTCTCAACAGGATATTGGTCCGCTGCTGCGATCTCGCCCTTACCATCGATCGGCTGGGCGAGTGTGTTGACAACCCGACCGAGGAAATTTTCACCAACGGGAATCGAAAGAAGCTTTCCGGTCGTCTTGCACTCCATCCCTTCGGTGATGTGCTTTCCGTCACCGAGAAACACGACACCGACTTCGCCTTCCTCGAGATTGAGTGCGAGACCGGTAAGTCCGCCGGGGAACTCAATCATCTCGTTCAGCTGGGCGTCACTAAGACCTTCAACTTTCGCGACACCGTCACCGGTTTCACGGACGATACCAATGTTGGTCTTCTCAACAGAAGTGTTGACGTTGTTAATTTGGGCTTCCAGTTCCTGGAGAATGCTGCTCATGACAATAATAGGGAAAAATTAGGACGATTAAAAAGCGTTGGCGAGACGGTCGAGGCGAGCCTTAACCGAGCCATCAAAGACGTCGTTTCCGACGCGGATGCGGAGACCGCCGAGAAGATCGGGCTTGGTCTTAAATTCAAAGGTAAGATCCTGGCCGTATTGCGAGCGCAGGGAAGAAGTGAGGGACTCAGCCGTTTTGGCATCGAGTGATGTGGCGCTTTCCACCGTCACCTGCTTGGAAGCGACCTCAGCTTTAATAAGACGACGAAGAACCTGAAGGATCCCGCGATAGTCACGGGGCTTCTCAGTGGAGAGCTTATTGATCGCCACGCGCATATGCCCTTCGTCCAGCTGACCGTCCTGAGAACAGAGGCGGAAAATGCTGCGAGCAGTGCTGGTCGCGACCTTGGAAGCTTTCATCGTCGGATTAGTAAAAGAAAATTAGTTTTGGACACTCGAAAGAGCTTCCTGGTTAATGCGGTCTTGATCACCCTGCGTGAGGACTTTACCGGAGACCTGAGTCGTTGTTGCAACAACGAGGCGACCAAACTCCTTCTTAAGGTCAGCGGCCATTTGGACGCGCTCGGCTTTCGCTGCCTCTTGAGCCTTGGCGATGATGTTCTGCGCCTTACTATCAGCTTCCTGAGTTTTTTGCTCACCAAGCGTGACAGCACTGTCCTTGGCCTCGGTGATCATACGCTTGGCATCATCGTTCGCTTTCTCAAGGAGAATGGCGGTGGTTTGCTCGCTCTCGGCGAGTTTCTTGGCGATCTCTTCGAGATTGGCCTCACCCGTAGCGATACGCTGGCGACGCTCTTCAAGAATACCCTGAATGGGCCCAAAGGCATATTTCTTAAGCACAAAGAGCACGATGGCAAAATTAATGAGCTGGGCGATGAAGAAAGGCCAGTTCACGCCAAAAGTCTCTAGAAACCCTTGTTGGGCTGCTTCAGTTCCGGCTGCTGCGATGATCGGGATCATTGTGAAAGAAAAGTGAAAGTGGGATGATCAGATGTCGTCTTTTGTCTCTGACGACACCTGATCGAAGTGAGATAAACTCCGCTGTAATCCTAGCTATAGGTCACAGCGAAAGCTGAAAGGATGAAAAGACCCTCGATCAGTGCCGCGAGAATAATGGAAATCACGAGAATTGGAGTTGCTGCACCAGGGTTGCGCCCAGTTGCTTCAGCTGCTTTAGATCCAAGGATTCCGATTCCAACTCCACCGCCAAGGGCGGCGAGTCCGACTGCTAATGCTTTAGTTACCATTGTTTTATTTGGTTATTGTTGTTTTCGGAAGTCCCCACGGTTTGCCTATGGTCAGACTCCAAAAGTGTTTTAGTGCTCTTCTTCTCCGTGGTCACACATGAGTTTGACGAAGACTGCGCAGAGCAGCGTGAAGACTAGCGCCTGAACAAGTCCGACGAGTAGCTCCATGAAGTAAAAAGGAAGAGCCGGGAGGAAGGCGAGATACTTAGGGAGTAGCCCCATCAGACCTTCGAGAGTTTGCTCACCACCGTAAATGTTACCGAAGAGGCGAAAACTAAGCGCAACAGGACGAATGAAGATAGAAACGATCTCGAGAATCCCCACGAGGAAGAAGATCACGATCATTCCGCCCCTCATGATACCAGTGAAGTTACCCTTAGGAGCGAAGATATGGGAGACGAAATTTTTCGCGCCGATTTCAGTGAACGACCAATAGAGCCAGAGACCGAAAAAAGTTAGCGACATTGCCGCCGTCATGTTGAGATCGGCGTTACCGCCACGAAGAAATCCGATCACGTGACCGTCGGCGCCCTCACGATAGATCGTTCCCACCCCTGGGATAAGCGCCAAGTAGTTGACCGTTAGGATCAACATGAAGGTTGCGCCGAAGAACCAAAAAGTGCGCTTTACAAGATGATCACCAAGGATACTTCCAAAGAAATCGTATAGGCTTTCCACGAGCCACTCGGCGAAGTTCTGCACTCCGTGAGGAATGTGCGCCATCTTCTTGGTAGCGACTCGGCAGAACAAAATGATAATACCTGCAGCCAACCACACCATGATCATGGAATTCGAAATCCATGAGAACATCGTCCCTCCGAAAGGAGATTCAGGATAAAGCGGAAGCTGGTGCCCACCTGCTGCTGCCGATGGCATGGCCGTAGCAAGAAGGAGAGCTAAGAGAAGTATAAATCTGGAAATGAAAGCCATGTTGGTCTTGCGTTCCGCAGGAGCGACCCGCGGGATTTAGCGAGAGGCGTGAGTTCAAGCAAGTATTCTTTGTGTAAAAAATCATAAAGTCCCTTTTTGCCCGTAGTTGGCGTATAAATCGTGATGCGCGCACGTCCTGACATCACCTCACATTTTTCATAAATCGAGTCAACACCCCAAGGGATTAGGCCGCCACCCAATTCTCCCTAGCTTCTTTATCCGAACAGGTTCTTTTCCTTCAGCCTGCTCCTCAATGGGTTCACAATAGCGAAGCCTTTTCTAGGGGAAATCGGAGAGACTCACCACCGAAACGATCGAGGTCAAATTCTTCGCTCCCGCGTCATTCTTGTCCGGGAAGCCAGAGGGCTCCCTGGGACCTGCTTTCCCGAAAGCGATCGTAAAGTAACAGTTTCCCCTTCCCTCTCTCCCCGCCTTTTCCATAATGCACGGGATGAAAAGTTTCCTTACCTTCGCACTCGCTGCCATTTTCGGCAATCTCTCCGCTCAGGAAAAAACGCTCCACTTCGAGGGCAAGATCGGCCCAGGTAAAGGCAAGCACATCGTTCTCGTCTCGGGAGATGAAGAATACCGCTCCGAAGAAACGATGCCGATGCTGGCCAAAATCCTCGCTATCAAGCACGGCTTCGATTGCACCGTCCTCTTCTCTTGGAGCAAGGACAGAAAATACATCGACCCCAACAACTCCGCCGGAGTCATCGGCTGGGATAAGCTCGATTCAGCCGACCTTATCATCGTGGGCACCCGGATGCGCAAGATCGCTGATGAAAGGGACCGCGCGCACATGACCAAATATCTCAACGCTGGAAAACCCGTCATTGGCTACCGCACCTCCACCCACGCCTTCATTGGCAATGAAAAATTTGGCACTATCAGCCTTAATGACTGGGGCCTCAGGATTGTTGGCGAACGATGGGTGAATCACCACGGACAGCACAAAGGAGAAGGAGCCCGTGGGATCATCGAAAAAAGCCAGGAAAAGCATCCTATCTTGAATTCCGTGAGCGACATCTTCGCGCCCTCCGACGTCTACGGCGTGAGGAACCTCACTGAAAAAGACACCGTTCTTCTCCGCGGCCAAGTCACCAAGACTCTCGCTCCCGATTCCCCTCCAACTGAAGGGAAAAAAAATGATCCCATGATGGCACTTGCATGGCTCCATGCTTACACCGCTCCCAATGGAGAAGCAACAGGCACCTCCCTCTGCACCACCGCAGGCGCCTCGGTCGACTTCCTCAGCGAAGATCTCCGACGTCTCGTCGTGAACGGCACCTACCACCTGCTCGGACTCAAAGTCCCCGCAGAAGCGGACGTCAATTACATCGACCCCTTCTATCCCAGCTTCTACGGATTCTGGAGTGGCGAAAATGCTAAGATCTGGGAAAAGCGGGCCTTGGTCGCCGAGGACTTTAGCTTGGGCAAAGTGCCCGAGACGCACGACCCAAAAGGAACTCCCAAGTGGCCTCATCGCCCTGAGAGAAAGTAATGAACTGGCACCAGTTTCTCGAAGAATGGCAGAACGAAGCCGAAGCGCAGGGATTCCAAGTCGACGTGCTCTTAGAAAAAGAAAGCTACCCCATCCTAGCTTGCACAAAAGGATCCCCGGACCTTCCTTCGATCTACCTATCCTCCGGCATCCATGGCGATGAGCCCTCGGGACCCCAGGCGCTTCTTGGGCTTTTAAAAGAAGGCTTCTTCGACGCACGCGCGCGCTGGATGATCTGCCCGATCCTGAATCCCACCGGACTGGAACGGGGAAAGCGGGAGAACTCCGAAGGCATCGACCTCAACCGCGACTACCTCATGTGCCAAGCGCCCGAGGTCTGCGCCCATATCAAGTGGCTGGAAGCGCAACCAAGACCCGTGCTCTTCCTTTCCCTGCACGAGGACTGGGAAAGCAGCGGCTTCTACTATTACGAAATCAACACCGGCGCGCCTGCTCCCTCCTACGAAGAAGTGCTCGCCGCAACAGGTCCCTTTTTTCCACCGGAACCCGAAGAGGAGATCGACGACCACCCTGTGACTAAGCCCGGCTGGATTTTCCATCCTGATTCTCCTGATATCCCAGAGGGCTGGCCCGAGGCGATCTACCTTTCACGACAAGGTTGCCCACTCTCCCTGACCTTCGAAACCCCCAGCAGCACGGCGCTCAACAACCGAATTTCCTGCCATCAAGCCGTAGTGCGCTGCTCAGTTAGAAAACAACTGGGGTTATAATATCCCCAGAGCTCTATACTTGCGTAAAAGGGTCTTTAAGGAGATTCTTGAAACATGGAAGCTGAAGAAAATCTTGTTTGGAAAGGGCGCTCGAGTCAGATCATCAACTTCTTGCCTTTTGTCATTTCGCTGCTGATTGCGGCAATCTTCATCGCCCTAGCTTTCTTCTCCTCCCCTTTCATTGCGATCGGAGCCCTAATTCCGCTCGCTTATGCCGGTTGGATCTGGCTGAACACTAGGGTGAAAGTGTTCGAATTCACCACGGAAAGACTGCGTATCTACGAGGGCGTTTTCAATCAGGAGATCAACGAAGTAGAACTTTACCGGGTTAAGGACACCACGACCCATAAGCCCTTCTGGATCCGCTTTTTCGGCCTCTCCACTCTGATCATCGACACCTCTGACCGCTCCAGCCCCACCGTGAAAATCGCCGCAGTGAGAAATGGCAGCGAAATCCGTGAGAAACTGCGTGCGCAGGTCGAAATCCTTCGTGATCGCAAGCGTGTCCGTGAAGTCGACTTCGAGGGCAGCGGTGCCAACGACATGGGGGATATTGATGATTTTGACATGGCCTAAGCACTCACGCTGTCCTAGCGTTTCGCCATGCAAAAATGGCTCCCCTTTATCCTCTTCGTTATTATTCTCGGGGCGGCCCGTATTTTGGGCGCGATTACTCCTGATGACCTTCCGAACTTGCAGCCTTTCGGCGCGCTCTTTTTCTGCGGGATGGTATTTTTTGGAGTGAAGTGGCTCTGGGCCCCAGCGCTTGCTTGGTTCCTGACTTATCCGCTGACAAGTGCGCTGAATGGCTACGCCTTGAGCGCGCAACTCCTGGTGCCACTACTGGGATTTATCGCCATCGTCGCGTTCGCAAAATTCTTTAAAGGAAAATCGTTAAGAAAGATCTTCTTCGGCTCGCTCGGTGCAGCGCTTGTCTTTTACCTGCTGACAAACACCCTAAGCTGGGCTCTCAATCCTAGCTACGCGAAGTCGCTTGGAGGCTGGAGCCAGGCTCTCTTCACCGGACTTCCCGGCTTCCCGCCGACTTGGACCTTTTTCCGCAACTCACTGATCTCGCAAGCAGTCTTCACGGGCGCGTTCATGCTGGCCCACGCCAACCTGCCCGCTCTCTTGCCCCAAAAATTGAAGCAGGCCAGCGGAGCTTAGCGCTTAAGGATTCGCCGCTGTGCTTATTCCTCCTTCAGTGGTCACCGAAACCGTCCAATCCTTTTAAGGGCTTGGTTCTCGAAAATTCCTGACTCCACTCGATGAGACCCAAAATAGCCGCTACCAGGACAATCCTTGGCATGGCATGAAGGAGGGCTAAGATCTCGGGTGATTAATCTCCCTCTTGAAACTCCCTGTGAACGTCAGCGGATCGCGACGGCTTTTCCTACAGGAGAAGGGTCGTATTTCTCGTCGAAGAACGAACTGATCGACAGCTATTCCCACACCAAGAAGGACACGTGGTTCATTGCCTGCTGGGGCAAGATGGTGTGCTCGACTCTCGCAATGGCGATTGCTCAGCGTTTGCCATTTCTCCATGATATTTTCCTCAGGCGCCTCACCGCTCTGGGTGACTAGCCCGGAATTAAATCACTCCATCTTGGGTCTTCCTAGCGCAGGAGCCCTGACCTTGGAAGCCCGAGAAACTCCTCGCCACTGCCCGGTAAATATGGGACGACTCCCTTCATGAATAAGTATTGGTTTACCTTCATAGTTCTATTGTCCACCCACGCTCCCGCCGGAGCGCAGCTGGTGTTCGATTTTGAGGATGGCACCAGCCAGGGTTGGACCACCGTATTATCTGATCCGGACATCCCACATGCCTTTACCCCCACGAACGAATCGACTGAGAATGGGACCGTGTTTCCGGTTCCATCCGGTGGAGACTATCAGGTGTTGGGACTGGAGTTTGAGAATGCTGATGGGGGCAATACCCGAGATGCCGATCACAAGACAATGCTGGCGCGATCTCCCGAGTTCATCCTTGAGGCTGGAGACCTTTCTATTGCGATTGTCGGCGGAGATGCCCACGGAGCGCTCCCGGCTAACCCTTCTGACCTCGCGGAGTCGACCGATGCCGCGGAAGGTGTCAAGGCGATGGGGTTCGGGCTACGCCGAGTAAGTGACGATAGTTACGTGGTGACTGGCGCACGGAGTAGCAATGATGATCTTTACCAGGCGATCGTGGTAACTGCAGCAGAACTGGCAGGCTTTGTGAGCAATTCGGAGACGTATACGGTCGATGTATTCGATTCGTCGTCTGGCGGATGGGGTTGGATCGGTTTTGATAGTGTGAAGGTTCCCGGTTCCTTAGTGCAATCGACCGAACTGGTGTTTGATTTTGAAGATGGCACCACGCAGGGCTGGACGACCGTGCTTTCGGATCCTCTTCTTCCGCATGAGTTCAAGCCGACCAATGAATCGTCTGAGAATGGCTCGGCGTTTCCAGTGCCTACCAGTGGTGACTACCAGGTGCTTGGCCTTGAATTCGAGAATGCCGATGGGGGCAATACCCGAGATGGTGCACACAAGAGTCTCTTGATGCGATCGCCGGAATTCTTCCTCGCGGATGGTGACTTTGCCATCTCCATCGTCGGAGGGGATGCGCATGGCGCATTGCCAACCAGTTCTGCGGAAGTCGCAGAGACAACGGATGCGGCTGAAGGCGTGAAGGCGATGGGCTTTGGGGTGCGCCGGGTCAGTGATGACAGCTATGTTGTCACGGGAGCACGCAGCACGAATGACGACATTTATCAAGAGATCGTCGTGGCGGCAGCCGATCTGGCAGAGCACATCAGTGCCACTGAAAAATACACGGTGGATGTCTTTGATTCGGTTTCCGGTGGTTGGGGCTGGATTGGCTTCGATAATGTTAAGTTGTCAGGGACGCTGGTGGATCCGATCGTGGTTGTGGGTCCTGACTTCGTTGACACTGATAATGATCAGATGGACGATGCTTGGGAAACCACCCACTTACTCAACATCGGGAAGGATGATTCCGCCGAAGATCACGACAATGACGGTTTGACCAATCTTCAAGAATTTGAACTACGGACATTCCCACGTGAGTCGGATACCGATCAGGATGGTTTAAAGGACGGGGTTGAGACCAAGACGGGTATCTATGTCAGCCAGGAGGATACCGGTTCCCATCCTCTCCGTCCTGACACGGACTCCGACGGACTGATGGATGGTGTCGAAAATCCAGATATTGCCTACGATCCTGGCAATCCGAGAGCACGACCAGGAACGTCGCCCGTGAATCCTGACACCGATAGCGATGGTGGTTTAGACGGATTGGAAGTAGGTGGTGGAACCAACCCCACCGTCGCCGGGCTATTGCCTTCCGCCGTGGAAGCAGGAGGAGTGTTCCAAACCACTCATATCTGGACCAACGATGCTCTTGAAATTACAGGTTTATTCACTGTCGATGAAGTGCTGAGCAATCCTGATCAGGTTGGGTTTGTGAGTATCGAAGCTGAGACGCCCTTCATCCATTTTCACGATAACTCGGCGCCACCCGTGTTTGCCGCCTCTTCACGGCCGTATCCGCTCTGGGATAACGACACCGATGGTTTTGGGAATCGTGACAATTTCCTCATCCGATCCGTCGGTCAGATCAACATTCGCAACGCCGGCTTAACGACATTTGTGTGCAACAGCGACGATGGCTTCCAGCTATCGATCGATGGAGATCTTGTTGGCGAGGCTGAGAATCGTGGCCGGAATTCAAGCAGCATCATCGATGTATCGTTATCTGCAGGTGTTCATGATTTTGAGTTCCTGCATTGGGAGAATACTGGGGATGCCGGAGTTTCCCTATTGATCTATCGTGGAATTGGCGAGGCACCTGACTACGCATTCACGGCGAGGCGGGAGCCGGAAACGAATCCTATCGAGGCCTACTGGGAAGTGCTGGGTGCCTTCCGCGGTAAGTCGGTGCCGCTCGTGATTACCAACATCATTTACAATACTGGCGCTACCCCATCGGTTGATGTTACGTGGTTGTCTCAAGCTGGTGACTCGTTCATTATCGAGACCAGCGCTGACTTGGAAGAATGGGAAGAAGTGACGGACGCGTATCCGAGCGGTGGGGATTCGACTTCGTTTAACCTTCCGCTCAATAATCCTGCGCCAGCGAAACGCTATATTCGTGTGCTTAAGGAATGAGCGCTGATCGCTGGCGATTGATCGCTATTTCAGCCCTGATCAGTGTGCTCGGGCTGTCGGTGGATGCTCAGGAGTTGCCTCCAGCATCGGCTCGGCTGCAGCTCGAACGCGACAGACTGGATCAGACCGTCTGGGCACCCGAGCAGCTCGCCCAGCGCTACGAGGCATCGATCACCAGTCTCTGGGATCGCCTGCGCGGTGCAGCGTCGGCGGTGGATGTGCTGCATTCAATTCAATGCGATCAGTGGATTCTCCCAAAGGAGGAGGCTTCGACAATGCTTGGGATGGGGATTGGAAAGAAAGCTTTCAACTTCGCGCGTCCGCAGACGCTCAATCGAGCCAGCTTTGTGAGCTTTGTCTCTGGTTTTGCCGACAAAGGGTATCGACTCGTGGCTTCGGAATTTCATCACACCTCGTTTACGCCTGACTCGAAGGAGAAGGCCACATCGTCAACGGTTGGTTTTATGCTTCATCTGCAGAGTAGTGACCGGCGACTGGCAGTGGATGGCGTGGCACGAGTAACGTGGAGCGGTGGGCCTGGCGGCAAAGAAATCCGAGCGAGTGAGATTGCGGTAGAGCAACTTAAGGTGTTGGAATCTCCGTTGCGAAATGGCTTTCTTAAGGCTGCGACCTTCGAGAGGCGGGAGAACGAGTTCCAGTCCGCCCATCCGATCCTCGTCAATGATCTCGATCACGATGGTGATCCCGAGATCATCATCCCGCGCTGGAATCGACGCTATGACAATCAGCTAGCGACCGAAAAACCCAAGCTTGTCGACTCGGCTTTTCTGGATCACTGGAAGCCGCAGGAAGAATGTGGACTGCTGGCGGATCTCAATCTGGATGGACAAATCGACTACATCACGATGGTCAAGAATGAAGGATTGACCGTCTACGATGGTGCAGCGCTCGGTCGATTTCCAACACCTGGACGTGTCATTTTTACGCATCAGCACCTACTTGCCCCGATGGCGCTGACAGCTGGCGACATCGATGCTGATGGCGATCTTGATTTGTTTCTTTCGCAGTACAAGCCATCCTATGTCGGGGGTCAAATGCCGACACCTTTTTACGACGCGAACGATGGTTTTCCGTCGTTCATGTTAAGAAATGACGGAGGGCGATTTGTCGATGTGACAACAGAGTGTGGTCTCGGCAAGAAGCGCAATCGCCGCACCTATAGCGCGTCTCTGGTAGATCTCGACAGAGACGGTGATCTCGATCTGTCGGTGGTTAGCGACTACGCAGGAGTTGACGTCTATTCCAATAATGGCAGTGGTCGCTTTGTTGACACCTCTGCGGCATTGAACTCGAATCGCCTTTTTGGCATGGCGCAGAGTGTTGCTGACTACAACGGAGACGGTTGGTTGGATCTGCTTGCGATCGGCATGAGCAGCAGCACCGCTCGCCGGTTGGACAATCTGAGATTGGGCCCTGAGAGTCGCAAAGACTATCAGGAGAACCGCGCTGCCATGGGTTATGGAAACCGACTCTATCTGGGTGGTAAAAAGGGTCTCCTGCAGAGTCCTTTCAATGAGCAAATCGCTCGCACGGGCTGGTCTTGGGGTGTCAGTTCGTTCGATTTTGATAACGATGGACGGCGCGACCTTTATATCTCCAATGGTTTTCGCAGTGGCAAATCAGCGAAGGATTATTGCTCGCACTACTGGACTCAGGATATCTATTCGGGTGGCTCGAAGGAGAACGCGGCGCTTGTTCCAGTGTTTGCCAAGTCAATGTTAGCGTTGAACCTCGGGCAGATCTCGTGGAATGGCTTTGAACACAATCATCTCAAGTGGAATCTGGGTAGTGGTAGTTTTGCGGACGTGGCATTCTTGTTCGGAGCGAGCTTCGAATATGACGCGAGGGTCGCCATCACGGAAGATTTTGATGGCGATGGACGGGAGGATCTTCTCGTGAGCGAATACCTGTTCGTAGGTCGCGGATTTCAATCGAAACTGCATCTCTACTTGAACCGAAGTGATCTGGCTACCGAACCAAACGACTGGATCGCATTCAAATTATTGCCATCAGCAGGACAGGCGATTTTGGGTGCGGTGGTGACGATCGAAACGTCGAACGGAACGCAGACGCATCCGCTCATTGCCGGGGACGGGTTTCTCAGTCAGGATGCATTCACCGCTCATTTTGGACTGGGGAAACGGGCCGAGGTAACGAAGGCGACGATCCGCTGGCCTGGCGGCCGCACGCTTGATTTGAAATTACCACAAAAGAATCGTGTTCACTCGATCCGTGCTGAGGCGGTAGAATAAGAACTATAGCCCCAGTCACCCAATTTACTCTCCGATCCCTGACTCCGTGACATTCTCAAACACTTCCTCCAACGCCAACCCGAATACCACCGAAATCCGGACACCACCTTCATCGAAGGAAAATATTTCCCGCCTCAAGTGGTCCACCTAAAAAGAAAAATTCTAACAGTCAGCCTCACGGAGTTCGCTTAGTTTTCAGAAATGCGACCGTGCCGATGTTTTTTTTCCGAGAACGATTACTCGTAGAGATAGGGAAGAAGCTCGAAACGTGCGTGAACCGTGAGCGGAGCATGATCGTTTCGAGAATGGAAATGGACCGAGGGAACCCCCGGCGTGCGCAAACTCGTCAGCGGATTCTGATCCAGACGTGACACAAGATCCTCATCACTTTCGATGATAACTGTCACCCCAAGATTCATCGCCATTTCTTGCAAATCCAGGGGAATGGAATTCGCTGAGGAAAGCGTTAGCAAAATTGCGGCAGTCGTTGCCATGATGTGATAGATAAAAACTCTGAATTCTGAAAACCGGGCGTCACTCTCAAAGTCGAAGCTGGTCCCGAAAGGTAGCGAAAGACATTCGACTCAGGTTCCGACAACACCATTTAAAAGACATCAATCGTCAGTTGAAGGTCTCGATATTCTTCCATATCGAGATTCACAAAAGCGGAAGGCGTCTGTGCTTGCGCAGCGCGGTAGAGCAGTCGAAGTCGCTCGGCCAGAACGTCGCGGGTTTCATCGTAGGCCGTAAGATTGATCTGTGAAAAAATTGCGGGAAGCTTCACCTAAATATAAGTCGCCTGCTCCGAGGAAAGAACGTCATCGGGCTCGCTTCTATTTCCCGCGACCTCAAAATCCCCTCCGGAAAAGAACAGGGATTTGCGCAACTCGTCGGAGTTGTTAGAGAGATCGAAAATCATTTTTGTGACGATCTCTGCCGTCGTCATTTGTCGACTCAAGCAGGCATAAGCGAAGCGCAACTCGAACGGCGAATGAAGCGCGTCTTCGGCATGAGCCTGAGTGGCCTCATTCGGAAGACCCGGGTTGAGCATAGCTCACGACTCCTTGTCGAAACAAAGAAGAGCCTCTCTGACAATCGCGCTGGATTTTGGCTACAGCGAGCAGCCCGCCTTCACGCGCCAGTTCAAATCCACCGTGGGAATTCCACCAGGAAAATATCGTGTCGAATTTGGCGGATGGTGGTGAGCACTAAAGCTCTCCCCGGTCCTGCTTGCCCTCATCAACACGATCTTCGTGATTTCGCGCCTTCACGGCATTTCTCTTACTCCAGCGCTCGACGATCATCTGGCGTTTTTTCTTTCTGAAAGAAAGCTCCTCGATCTCTTCATCAAGCCGGAGAAACCCTTCGTAGCGCGCGGAGTTGAGTTCCCCCGCTTCCACTGCCGCCGCGATGGCACAACCCTTGTCGCCCTGGTGCTTACAGTCGCGAAATTTGCATTGATTCGTAAGATCTTCGACATCGGCAAAGCTCTCCCGAAGAGTCTCTTCATCGGTCCACATTTGAACTTCTCGAATTCCCGGGTTATCGACCAACATTCCGCCATCAGGCAAGACGACGAGTTCGCGTGCAACCGTGGTGTGGCGCCCTTTCCCGGTCACCTCGTTCACTTCTCCGGTCCAGAGCCATTCCTCACCCAAAAGCTGATTCACCAAAGTCGACTTCCCGACACCACTCGATCCCACCATCGTGAGCGTCGTCCCAGGCGTGAGATAGGATTGGATCACTTCGAGCCCTTCCTTGCGGGTCGCGCTGGTGACATGGACTTCCGCATCACTCCAGAGAGCCTGAATTTCCTCACGGGCCTGCGCGTTCGTTTCCTCATCAAAGAGATCCGATTTGTTAACCAAGACGACACATTTGGCACCGCTGCGCGAAACGAGCGCAAAGTAGCGCTCCATCCGACGGACATTAAAATCAGCTCCCGCATCGGTCACCACTACGACCACATCGACGTTGGCAGCCATGACCTGTTCCTGGCTGCTTTTCCCCGGAGACTTTCTTGAAAAACAAGTTTTACGCGGAAGGCGGGCGCGAATGAGATGCTCGTCATCCTCTCCCCCACCCAGTTCGAGCGCAACCCAATCACCCACTGCTGGCAAATCAGCGTCGCAAGTGGCCTCATGCCAGACCTTGCCGCCCACGACACAATCGATCTCTTCGCCGCCCTCCATAAGAGCCGAAAAATTGATCTTCGTCTCCGTTGTCAGCCTGGCCGGAACCCACTCTTCTTTCGACACCTTCTCAAAGGCCTCTTCGAAAAAGCCGTCCCATCCCAGATCACTTAATTCCACGCCGTAGATTTCTACCTGAGGAGCTCGGGGAAAAAAAGTTTCATTTTTTTGATACCTGGATATCACGGGCAATCTGCTCTTTCAGTGCGTCGATTCCCGAGAACTTCATTTCGTCGCGGATCTTCTCGCAAAACCCCACTTCCAGAAACCAGCCGTATGCATCTGGGACGTCCTCGCTGAAAAGATGCACTTCGAGCGAGCGCCTTTTTGAGTCATCTACTGTAGGTCGGACGCCGACATTAGCGACCCCTTTGACCCACTCCCCCTTACATCGTGCCTGAACGAGGTAAACTCCATTGGGCGGGAGTTGTTCGTGCGGGACGGCTACATTGGCCGTCGGGAATCCGAGCTGGCGGCCCAACTGACGCCCCTGCTTCACTTCGCCGTAGACCGAATAGTATCGTCCCAGCAAGAATGCCGCAGTCGCCAGATCTTGGCTTTTAAGCGCTTCGCGAATCTTGGTGCTACTGATCCGCTCTCCATCTCGTAACACTGGTTCAACCCCCACCACTGGCACGGAACCCGCCCAAGCGGTGAGTTTTTCAAGGTTTCCTGATCGCTCTTTTCCAAAAGCCCAATCGCTTCCCGCAGCCAAACGCTGCACTCCGGTAGCAAAAAGTTCGTCAGCAAAGCTCCGAGCCGAAAGAGCAGCAAAGTCTTTCGTGAACTCAACCACGCACAGAAAATCAACTCCCAAAGATTCTAAAATGAGCTCCTGATGGGCCAGGGAAGTCAGGATCCGACGGGGCGCATGGTCCGGCGCAAGCACTTGGACCGGATGAGGATCAAAGGTGAGAACGCCCACCCGCCCACATCCACGAGCAGCATCAATCACCGCCTGATGACCGAGGTGTAATCCGTCAAAGACACCAAGAGCCAAACCGAAATCACTCTCCGTCGTCGAAAGTTCCTGGAGTCCATGAAAGCACTGCATACCCAAATTCTAGGCAGAAAAAGCGCCTCCTAAAAGCCATCTTACTTTAGGCGACCTTTACGGCGAAGATAAGGGGGAATATCAAGATCCTCCCCTTTTTCAACATTGGGATCTCCACCGGAAAAACGACCTTTCGGCCCGCCTTCGAGCTCCAGCTCTCCTTGACCCGTTGACTTGTTTCCCACCGGCGCTTCGTAAAGTTCTTCTGCCGTGGAATTCGATTCGACCACTGGTTCAAGCTGAACCATCTCTTCATCAAGATCGGAAATTTCATCATCTTCCACAACCCGGAGTTTTGGGACTGCAAAATCTTTTTCAGGCTCAATCCCGGCCTCCTGCACCTCAAGCTCTTTCTCGGTCTCCACAACATCTTCTTCGATCTCATCCACCGTTTCAAAAACAGCCTCCATCTCCTCTTCCACCACAGATTCGATATCAAGCTCTAAGCCGCTCTCTTCCTCAATTCCCACTTCTTCGACGAACTCTTCCACCTTTTCCATTTTCGGTTCAGGGGCCACTTCTTTGACTTCCTTAACGAGGACAGGCTCCTCCACTTCGGGAAGGTCGGTAATCGAAACCATATTGAGTCGATCTTCCGGCAAGGCGCTGATAATCGTCACACTCAATGAATCTTTCATCGCCTTATCCGTAGCCGCGCCAAAGAGAACGTGGGCGTCTTCCGGAAGATGTTTCATGAGGCCTTCCATCAGAAGTTCGATTTCGAAAAGCATCATGTCCTCGCCTCCGCAAATATGCACCAAGACAGTGGTGGCATCTGCCAAAAGGGATCCGCGATCCAGTAGCGGACTATTCAATGCCGACTTGAGCGCGCCTTGAGCCCGATTTTCGCCGCGTGCGAGGCCCGAACCAAAGAGACAACGCGAGCGAGTCGTCTTCAGCGCCGACATCAGCTCATCAAGGCCCACATTGATCAGTCCGGGACGAAGAACGAGGCGAGAAACTGCCGTAATGCTGTCGGAAATCATACGATCCGCAGCTGAAAAGGCTTCATGAACTCCCTGCTTAGGAAGGACCAGCTCGCCCATTCGTCCATTGTCGAAAGTCACTAAAGCGTTCGCCAGCACCGCAAGCTGATTGAGCGATTCTTCCGCTTGTTCGCGCCGACGACGCCCCTCAAATCCAAAGGGCATGGTTGCAAATACCACCACAAAAGCACCAACTTCGCGCGCCAACCGGACCACAATCGGAGCAGCTCCCGAACCTGTTCCGCCACCAAGTCCCACGCAGATAAAGACGATTTGACGGTCACGCAAAGATTCACGGATCTCAGTTTCAGCCTCAAGAATAGAATTTTGGCCCAACTCAGGGTCACCTCCAGCACCAAGACCCTTCGTCAAATCGCGCCCTAATTGAATCTTCTCGCCCGCCACTGAACTGGCCAGCGTCCGCACATCTGTATTCAGCGCCAAAAGCTCTGCACCCTCAATCCCATCAAGGGCTACGCGATCCAACATATTGGCTCCGGCTCCTCCCAGGCCCACTATTTTGACAGCACTCTCAGGGATGGTCTGCTGGCGTTCGCGTTCGAATTTTATCATAACAAGTTGAAATTTAAGATCTCTTTACCAATTTGAATTCTAAGACGCGAGAGAAAAAGCCAACAAAAAAAACTTAGAGCATCGTTAAATAGGAGTAACTCTCCCTAAATTCTCGCTGGTCCCAGCACGTTTCACCTGCAAGAATCTCATCAAAGATATTGTGTTTCCAGAGGACACCTCATCGCCATGCCTGATTCTGATCCATCACCGCAACTGACTCCCATTCCTAAGGAGCTCAAGAAACAGCTCGCTGAGTTTCAACGCCAGTTGTGGCGCACTAAGATAGTCGAAGCCATACTCGCAGGGTTCTTCGGCTTGATTATTTCCTTCTTGGTCGTCTTTGTCCTCGATCGCTTCATCGCCACCCCACCGCTTGCCCGCCTCGGCATTCTCATCGCGGGCACCTCGCTTTTCGCGATCTTCGCGCCGCTCATGATGCGCCGCTGGATCTATGGCCATCGCAAAGAAGGCCAGCTTGCCCGCCTCATTTCTAAAAAGTTCCCCAAACTCGGTGACCGACTCCTCGGAGTCGTCGAACTTCAAGACCAAAAGGAATCCCACAAAACCCTCTCTCCCGAACTCCGGGCTGCTGCGATGGCACACGTCGCCCGCCAAGTCGGGAAAAAAGACATGGGTGAGGCCCTCCCGATTTCCCACTATAAGAAGCTCGGTCTGGGAGTAGCTCTGGGAGCTCTCTGTGTCATCCTGGGTTTCTCCTTCGCTCCCAAGGCCGGATCCAACGCGCTCAAGCGCTGGCTTCTTCCGCTCTCGGGCACCGAGCGCTACACGTTCACCCAGCTGGACCTCTCAGGACTACCTAATCCCTACACCGTCCCCTATGACGAGCCTTTCGTCATCATTGTCCCTCTCAAGGAAGAAACCGATGATCGCCCTGCAATCGCCGCAGCCCGCTACGGCTTGCAGGACTGGCTCGAAACCGATTTGAGTGAAAAGGGCTACCGTTTCGAATTCCAAGGCCAACAAAGTAGCGACGTTCTCACACTTCGCGTCGGCGATGCTCTCCACCGCATCCGCATCGAACCCGAGATTCGTCCAGAACTCACCGCCCTCGACGCAAAGGTCACTCTTCCCGCCTACCTTCAACTCGAAACCAAGACCATCGACATCCGCTCCGGCACCCTGAGCGCGCTTGCCGGAAGCAAGATTGAACTCGAAGGAACCTTTTCCCGTGACCTCAAAAGTGCCACCGGAACCGTCTCAGCTCTTCCTCCCGATGACGAAGTCGTCAGCACCTTTGAGGAAGCTTCAGAAACAGAAACCGAACAGCCTGCTCCCCTTCCCGATCCGACCCCACTGGAACTCACCATTTTCGAAGACCGAATCACCTCGTCCCCGATCGAGCTGGGCGAATTCCGTGTCGAAATCCCCCTTCAATGGACCGACGTCAAGGGCCTCGAATCTTCCACAAGCTTCAACCTCAAGATCCAGACCGCCCACGATCAAGCGCCTCTTGTTTACACCCAAGGCATCGAGCGACAGATCGTCATCCTCGCCGGAGAAACCCTCGAATTCGAGGTGTTGACCGAGGACGATTACGGCATCCAAGAGATCGGACTGATGTGGCAAGGTGAATTCACCAAACCTACCGACGAGTCCCCCGCCTCCGGGGAACTCCTTCTGAAGCAGGGTTCTCCCAGCAACTCGCGTCTTTCCGAGCTCGCCATCTTTTCTCCCAAAACCCACGGAATTGTCCCGCAAAAGTTGACCCTCGTTGGCTATGCGCAGGATTTCAAACCAGAGCGGGAACGGAGTCTTTCCGAGCCCATCATCATCTACATCCTCACCGAAGACGAACACGCCCAGCTTCTCAAGCAGCGCTTCGACCGCCTCATCGGCGAACTCGAGGACGCCGCCCGCCGTGAGCAAAACAACCTCGATACCAACGAGCGTCTCGACCAGCTGAATAAGCCCGAAGATCTCCAAAATGAGGAGAACAAAGAAAAGCTCGCCCAGCAGGAAGACGCCGAGGATCAAAATGCCGAGAAGATGGAAGAGATCACCAAGAAGATGGAAGAACTCTTCAAGGACGCCGCCCGTAACAAATCGATCGAAAAGGAGACCATGAAAAAAATGGCCGACTCACTCCAAAACATGAAGGAGCTGGCCAAGCAGGATCTCCCTGAGATCGAGAAGAAGCTCAACGAATCCCAAGACAACAAGTCCACCCCTGAAAAAGCCAAGAAGGATCTCCAGGAAGCAATCGAGAAACAAAAGGAAGCGCTTAAAAAGATGCAGGAGACCATCAAGAAGGCCAACGAGGCCAACAACAACTTCGAAGCCTCCACCTTCATCAATCGACTCAAGCGCGCCGCCTCCGACGAAGACGGAATCTCCAACAAACTCGTCTCCTCAATGACGGGTCAGAATTCCGAGAGCAAAAAGGCCGCCACGCCCCTCCTCGGAGCCGCTGCCGAATCAGACACCTTCGATCCCGTTTTCCGACGCATGATTGAAATGCTAGGCACCCAGCAACGCCGCACCGGAAGCGACGTGAACTGGATTCAAGAAGACCTCGCCAATTTCTACGCGCGCACTCAAAAAGAAATCCATAAGGAAATCGTGGACGACATGAAGAAGTCCGAGATCAGCTTGAAGCTTGAAGGTCTCCAAACCCGGATTAGCAAGAATCGGAGTTTTACCGCCGCTCTTGAAGCCAAGAAGTGGGGAGCGCAACTCCGCGAATGGGCTAAGAAACTCGAAGGCACCCCGCCCGATGCCGCTGGTGGTGATGGCGGCGGCGAAGGAGGAGCCAACCCCGAGGAGAAAGATTTCGAATTCATGCTCAAAGTGATGCGCATGGTGCAAGCCGAGCAAGATATCCGCTCCCGCACCCGTTCTTTAGAACAGCTCATGCGCTCCGTCGAACTTCGCAAAGCCGGACAAAATTAAGAAAACCTCAAACTAAAAACAGTAGATGAAAAAAACGATACTTACCTCCCTGCTCGGGCTCGGGCTTATGGCCCCCTCCGGAGCTGAGGAGAGCAAAAAGCCAACCGAAGCCGCAAAGGCGGAGGCCGCCGTCAAGCACGATAAAGGCACCCAGAAGCTCGCCGATGACCAGGACACTGTTTCCGCAGACGTTCAGGAACTCATCGACGAGCAGACCAATGCCAAAGTCATCGATCTTCTCTCCCAAGTGGAGACGCTCATGGCGGAGACCACAGACCGTCTCGACGAGAAAAACACCGGCGGCGAGACCATCGCCATCCAGACCGAGATCATCGAGAAGATCTACGAAGCGGCCAAAGAAAAGAGCCAATGACAAAGCAGCAGTAGTTGACCGAATAGTCAACAGAGCATGGGTGCCATGCTCCAAATGATGCAAGAAATGATGGGTAAAGGCGATAAGCCCGGAGAAAAGCCAGGTCAAAAACCTGGCGACAAGCCAGGCCAAGGCCAAACGGCGGAATCCGACGCAGCCAACACCGCCAATGGTGGACCATCGAAGGGAATCACTGCCGAACGCCGTGTCCCCAAAGCCGCAGGGCGCTCCGGTGCCGGACTCCCTCCCGAATTCCAAAAGGCGCTCGACGCCTACAACAAATCCACTCCTAAAAAGTAAGCCCTCCTTCCATGCGCTTCCTCCCATCCGCACTCCTCTTTACTTTAGCGTTGCCCCTCTTCGGGCAATCGGTTCCTCGTCGTGAAGAGGACCCGATCCCAGCTAAAGTGGAGAACATCTACACCCGCGGATTACGCTACCTCTCACAGTCTCAGAATACCGAGGGAGCGTGGGATGACAGTCAGGGAAAAGAGCCCGGAGTCGTGGGCCTCTGCATCATGGCCTTCCTGGCCCATGGAGAGGACCCGAATCACGGACCTTACGCCGAGAATATCCAAAAAGGAATCTCCTTCATTCTCGAGCAACAAAGCAAAACCAACGGCTACATTGGCACTAGCATGTATAGCCACGGCTTTGCCACTCTCGCTCTCGCCGAGAGCTATGGCATGTTCCGAGACGATCGCATCGCTCCTGCTCTGAAGCAGGCCGTCGATCTGATCCTCTCGTCGCAAAAACGAAACTCACGAGGAGCCTGGCGCTATTCACCCGAGAGCACCGACGCCGACTCAACCGTTTCCGGCTGCCAAATCGTCGCCCTCTATGCCGCCCGCAATGCCGGAATCCCGGTCCCTGAAGAAGCCTTTACCAAAGGCCTCAAATACATGGCCAAATGTCGCGGAGGCGATGGGGGATACGGCTACACTTCCGGCATGGGAGACAAGCCCACCCTCACCGCCATTGGCCTTCTCACCCAAGCTCTCGCCAAGCAGCACGACAGCCGCAGCTTTAAGGCCAGCACCAAGTATCTCAGTAAAAAGCTCAACTACCGCGAGAAGTATTACCCCTACTACTTCGAGTATTACATGTCCCAAGCCCTCTTTCACGCCGATGAAAAATCTTGGAACGATTGGAACGCCAAGAACATCGCTTATATGTCCGTTCTCCAGGGGCCTGACGGCTCCTTCCCGGGCAACAAAGGAAAAGCATTCTCGACCTCCGGCGCTCTCCTCTCTCTCGCTCTCAACTACCGCTTCCTCCCGATCTACGAAAAATGAATCTGCGCCTCCTCACCCTTACCGCGCTTCTCGGAGGCTTGTCTTTGCAGTCCGTATACTCCCAGCGCCCCTTACAATTCCAAAACGTCAATAACTTTCGGATCCCAAACCAAGCAGGCGACGACGAGATCCTCGACCTCCCCGAGTCCGACCCCTCAGGCACTGACCTCCTTCGCTTTACCAACGGCGACATCATGCACGGCAATTTCGCCGGCCTAAAAGACGGCATCCTTTGGAATCGGCCCGACATCGACGAGCCCATACGCTTTGAGCTCAAGAACCTCCGCCAAGTCGTCTTCGATGGGGGAAATAACTCTCCCGCCCAACCCAAATCTCCCTTCGTCTCGCTCGTCAATGGCGACGAGATCCCAGGAAAAATCATCTCCCTCGATGAAAAAGCACTTGTGATCGACAGCCCCCTCACGGGTCAGATCAGCATCCCACGCGACCAACTCAAGACTCTCAATCCCAATCCCTTCGGCGGTCAACTCCACTATGCCGGCCCTTTCAGCAGTGACCAATGGGTCATGATCGATACCGAAAAAGAAGAAGTCACAGAACCCGAAGAAAAGGAGGCTGAAGAAAAGAAAGAAGAGGACGAAGAGAAACCCAAACCAAATCCTTCATGGCTCTATTCAGGGGCCTCCCTCTACTCCACCAACACCCGTGCGGTCGCCCTCGATGGGAAGCTCCCTGATGTGGGCCGCCTTCGATTTAAAATCGCATGGCGCAATAGCTTTTCCTCCACTGTCGCCTTCCACGCAGATTTCAAGCGCCCCCTTCCCAGGAAAGAGGTAGCTCTTGAGCCCGAAATCGACGCCGATGCCGGAAAAGCCGAGGACCAGCCCATCGTTCCTGAGGAAGCAAAGGAACCCGAACCACTCAAATACCAGCACCTTTTTGACCTCAAAAAGGGCAACGCCTTCCAGTCATTAGAGTGGCTTCCGGCCAATACTAGCTCCGGCCATCCCCAGACCTACGGCAGTTCCTACGTCTTTAACTTTTCCTCTTCCTACGTCAACCTCTGGCGCTGCAGCTTTGACGAAGATGGGAAACCCTCCACTAAAAGCCTTCGAAACCAACGTCTTCCCGTTAATCTGGGACAAAGTGGAGAAGCGGAATTTGATCTTCGTTTTGACCGGACCAAGAACGCCATTTATCTTTACGTGAATGGCCTGTATGCTTCCCAGTGGAATGATTTAGATGGCTATGTTGCCCCCGGTGATGGCCTCGCCTTTGCCGGAAATGGAAATTCTCGTATCAGGGTATCCGATATCCTCATCACTTCCTGGAGCGGCACTCCTGACGGAGCCCGCTCTCTAGAGCACGAAGATCGCGACATCGTCCTCCTCACCAATGGAACTGATCGATTCTCCGGCCAGATAACCAGCATCGCCGATGGCAAGGCCACGCTCAAAGGGCCCTACGCAGACCTCACGCTCCCTCTTGATGAACTCTCAGAAATTCACTTCCAACGATCCGGACTTGCTGATCTTCAAAAAATTAAATGGCCGGACGACACCGGAATCCTCCTCTTCAATCCTATCGGCCGCATCTCGCTCGTTCCCACTTCTTCTGACGAAAACCACCTCTCCGGCAAGTCCCCCGTTCTGGGTGACCTCAAGGTGAAACTCGATTCTGCGGCGCTCCTTCAATTCGCCGAAACCCCCGATGTCCTTAGCGATTGGGTCACCGATTTTTAAGCCATGCGTGCTCCCTTCCTTCTTTCCGCTCTCGCCTGCTTCGCCTTCCAAAGCGCATTTGCAAACGATCTCATCATTCTCAAAAATGGAGACCGTTTTTCGGGAACCATCGTCGGGCTCTCCAGCGGCCTTGTTCAAATCCAGAGTCCTCACAGTGATCAACCGTTGAGCATCGTCAGCGACGAGCTTGAAAACTTGAGTTTCGAGGAAGTCGAGACAATCGAGGCCCCTGCTCACTCCCACCAGGTTAATCTTCGCAATGGTAATGTCATTCCGGGAGAAGTTACTGGCCTTGATGCTCAAAATCTTCAGTTCAAAACTTGGTTCGCAGGACCACTCAGTATTCCCCGTAGCCAGATTAAATCGGTATTCTACGGAGTCACTCCACAGCGCCTCCTCTACCAAGGACCCGACAACCTGGAAGAATGGGATCCCGATGAGGCCTGGGAATTTCGAGATGGGTCCCTTACATCCAATAGCCAAAGCAGCATCGCGCAGAACCTCGATCTACCCAACCGCTTCATCCTCCGCTTCCACCTCAGCTGGCCAAACTCACCCAGTATCCGCATTCATTTCTGCACCGATGCCGAGGAAGGAAAAGAGAATCACGATGGCTACTCCCTCTACTTTTCCAGCCGTGGCGCCACTCTTCAACGCGCTCTTCCTCCGGGCACCGATGAGGACAAACCCCAGATCCAAATTCTGGGAGGATCGTCCAAAAGCACAAGCGATTTTAAGGGACGCCAAACCACCGTCGAACTCCGGGTTGATCGTATCACCCGGCGCATCATGCTCTATCTCGATGGCGAACTGCAGGGCAGTTTCCTCGATCCTAATCCCGCCCCCGCAGGAAAGAAGGTGATCTTCGAAAGCCAGTCTTCGGTGCGAGGACAAATCACCCTAAGCGAGATCAAACTTCATGAATGGGATGCCGTGACGCAGCGACTCCGCGTAGAACCACGTCAGGACGAAGAGAGCGACACTCTCACCACAGACGAAGGTGACCGCTACTCCGGTCAAATCCTGGAACGCTTCGAATCTGGAGAGAACAGCTCCTTCAAAGTAAAGAGTCCCCTCCTCGAGCAAATCGTGACCATCCCAGAAAAGTGCTCTGCCATCCTCTACTTTGCCGAAGGAACTCTCCCCAAGAATTCCAAGTCATCCTACAGGCTCTCACTCGCTTCCGGAGGTGAAATCGACCTTTCCGAAATCCAACTCACCAAAAAATCGCTCACCGGAAAACACCCTTGGCTCGGAAAGCTCACGATTGACAGACAGGTCGTGGGAAAAATCAGTCGCCTCAACGAAGAAAAGAAAACCGTACGCGAAGAAGCGCCCAAAGCCGATGATCCGAGAGCGCTTAAAAGCGCCCAACAACTCCGCCTCCAGATCGAAGCGAACTAACCTTGCAACCCATGAGATCACTTTTCCTCTTCCTCACTCTTCCGCTTGCACTTGCGGCCAACGAGAACCTTTCTCGTCTCACCTTTCTCGACCAGACCGTCATCTCGGGAACCGTCACCCACATTGACCCCGAGAAAGGGATCCTCAAGATGACCTCTCCCTTCCTCAAGGGTGAAGCAGTTCTCAAAATGGACGAGCTTCTGGATATTCAGCTCAACAAAGATGCCGATGTCCCCGAATCCGATCATCACGCACTCGCCACCGTCGAGCACCATTATGATAATCCCTTTGAAGACACCATCCGGGGCTCACTCATCGGCGTCGATGACCAATCAGTTACTCTCCACACTTGGTATGCCGGAAAATTGAGGCTCGACCGTTTCATGGTAAAGGCACTCGATATCTATGCCAACTCTCCCAGCCTCTACCACGGCCCAAATGGCTTGGATGGCTGGGTCTCAAGCGGCCGCCAGCTGAAGAATGATTGGTCCTTCAAAAAAAGAGCACTCGTTTCCAAAACAAATAACTCGATCGCCCGGGAGGTTGAAATGTCGGAACGAAGCAAGTTTTCCTTCCGGGCCCACTGGCAGGACGATGCTTACTTCCGCGCAACGTTCCTCTCGACCAGTGGAAAAAGCCGCCACCCCAGCTCCGGATACTCCCTCCAGGTCAATCGCACCTACTTGAACCTGAGCCGAAACGGGCAGAACAACCTGATGCATCAAAGTGCGCCTCAACTCAGGGAACAGACGAATGCCCTCTTTGAATTTTATATCGACCGGCGCCCTGAAGGAATAAACGCAATCTACATTGATGGAAAAAAGTTCCACGAATGGGACGGAGTCGATGACACCTTAATGAAGGGGAAATGGATTCTCTTTAGCCCCCAGACCTCCAACAAAGCAATCAAGATTTCGGACATCATCGTCAGCCTTTGGGATGGACGCCTTCCGATCATCACCGATGCAGAGAACCCCGATGCCACCGGACTCTTTGAAGGAATGGAGGGACAGCGCATCGACCTCGCAAATGGCGACTCTCTCTTGGGGAAAATCATGGGCGTCAATGAAGGCGCGACTAAAGTGAAGACCAGCCTTGGTGACGTCATCATTCCCGTCAACCGCCTCCGTTCGTTCCAACTCCACGAATCGGAGGAAACCCTCAAAGAACCCCGAATGTATAAAGAAGATGTGCGCGCTTGGTTCACCGAGGGCGGCTTTGTCACCCTCAAAATCGCCCGCCTTAACGACAAAAAAATCGCCGGCTATTCTCAGGTCTTCGGTGATGCTGAATTCGACCTTACTGCCTTCTCTCGGATCGAGTTCAACATCTGGGATAACGACCTAAATGAAGAGCGCGACGGCGGAGGAGACGGCGATTGGTAGGAAAGCCGGATGAACTTTCTTTCCTCGTCCTTCTCCTTCCAAATATAAAAGCGAGGCCCTACGGGACCTCGCTTTGAAAATTTCGTTGCTTGCTAAGTTAAACTCTCCGGCGACGCGACGCACCGAATATCAGCGCTGTTCCTAACAAGAGAGCTGAACTTGGCTCAGGCACCAGTGCCCAACTCGAAGGAGCGGCCAGCTGCGAAGGAGGTTGATCAGCTGCGGTGTATAAGGTTCCAGCGAGAGAATCCGCACCCAAGGCATTGACTCCCCCATTAAAGTAAGACGCATTTTGAAACTGAGCCATGTCAGGTGACCCCGGTTCGATCGATTCGTCGAGACCGGCAAGATCCGCTGCCACAACGCCGAATCCAGTATCATTTCCTCCCGCAATCGCAGCGGCATTAGCAGCCAACGTAAAATTATTGGTAAGAGTGACTGCGCCGTCGGTCGCAGTCAAAGTGATCACATCAGTGGCCGTCGAAATATCAGCATCCAGACGAATGGAGATCACCGAGTTCGCGAAACCCGAAATATCCAAAGTCATGATTCCATCACCAGTCGGTGAAGAAGCAGCGTAGCCACCTTGGTCGTAGTAGTAGACGAGACTGTTGTCGACCAAAGCTAGAGCACTACCAAGGCCATCGCCTCCCGCTTCGAAAATGATGCGATTCGGATTGGAAGGAAGAGCTCCCACAACCAAACCGACGTCCAGAGTCCAGTCATTGACTCCGGTCACCGGATCATCAGTCCGTGGTCCAGGAGTGAGCGTGATGACCGCAGCCGAGGCAGGAACGAGAGCCAGAGCCGAAAGGGTTAATAGATTAGGAATATTCATATAACACCTTGATAGTTAGAAGTTTTCTCTCGTCGAGTCAACCCCCCATATCCCCCTCCTTAGCGAGACTGAAAGATTTCACTCACGAGAGCCTCGACTACCAGAGTCCGAAGCCCTCCGCCTCCTGACTCGACCTTCGCTTGGATGTCTCGCATGGCAAACTGATCGACGGCTTCCATGTGCCGTCCGGTGGCGTGAGCCAGCAGCGTCGAAATCAAATGTCGCTGGAAAACCTCCGCTCTCGTCGACACCAACACCTCCTTCAAGCCCTCGAAGCCGTCGAATTTCTCGCCCGATGGCATCTCCCCCGTCGCATCGACCTTGAGAGCTTTCGCCTTCTTGTTCGCCTTGGGATAACGATCCCGCCACTTGCCCAGTTCATCAAACATCTCCAACCCAAATCCGGGCGGATCGATCTTCCGATGACACTCCGCGCACGTTTTTGAGGCCAAATGCTTTGCCAAGCGCTCCCGCAAAGTCTTCGCGCCCCGTACATCGGGCTCAATCTCCGGCACCTCATCAGGCGGCGGAGGCGGGACGACTCCCAAGATATTCTCGGAAACAAAAACCCCGCGCGTCACCGGCGACGTCTCCACCCCATTCGAACTCACCGTCAGTACCGCAGCCATTCCCAAAACTCCCCCTCTACTACTCCCATCCGGCAGCTTCACCCTCCGAAACCCATCCTTCAACCGAAGAGTCTTCCCTTCGACCAAGCCATAGTGCTTCGCCAAGTATTTATCCACGAAGGTGTAATCTGCATCGAGCAACTCCAGCACCGGCCCATTCTCTTTCAGCAAGGACCCAAAGAAACGCCGCACCTCCTCCTTCATCGAAGCCGGCCAATTTTCCGCATAATAGCGCCGCGCCCGCTCCCGCGGTGGAGGCATCCCTCCCAAGTCCCGCAAATTCAGCCAGCCATCTAAAAAGCTCTCCACAAACCCTGCAACCCGCTCATCTCCCAACATCCGCTCCACCTGCCCACGCAGTACCTCTGGCTCATTCAAACGTCCCTCTTCCGCCAACTTCAACAACTCCTCATCCGGCGGCCCTGCCCAAAGCGCATAAGAAAGCCGCGCCGCCAAATCGTAGGGCTTCAGCTCCGGTTTCTCCTCCGGCGTGATCTCACTCAGGTAAAAAAACGAGGGCGAACAAAGCACCATCTTCACCACATCAAGCGCCGCCTGCCGTGCCTTCGCGCCCTCCTTCAATCTCTTCCCGTAAAAACTCTCCAACCGCTTCCGATCCTCCTCATCAAGCGGCCTCCGAAAGGCTCGCTCCGCAAATCGTTCCAACTGCTCCAGCGCCTTCTTCTCCTGAAATCCACCCTCTCCAAAAACCGCCTTCTCTTCCAAACTTCCACCGTCTTCAGCCAGCGGACCAAGCACCTTAATCTCGGAAATCCGAAGATGCGGAAGCTTGCCCTCCAGTAAAAGCGTCGCTCGACTGACATCCTTGCTGGGATTCTTAAACTCATGCTTGTAGCGCTTGTTCACCTCAATCACCGATCGCCTCGACTCAAAGGGACCATTCGGAAAAATGAAACGCGGTGTCTGTCCCTTTTCCAACCAAACCCGAAACTTCACCCACTCCGGCTTCTCATCCGACACCACCGATTTCGCCAGCACCGGTTCAATCCGCTGTGGATAATGAATGTGTCCCTTCGTCGCATCCCCCGGCACCACTCCCAAAATAAAAGGCTCGCTAAAATCGATTCCGAAAATTTTAGGATCGTAATGCGTGTCCCGATGCATCGCCTGCACCAGCACCTCTAAATCATAGAGCCCTGACACCGGAACTCCCTCCAAAAAGTCCTCGATATGCCCATAGCTTCCCTGCCGCGTGTCCGTATCCGGCTGCTCGTAGATACAGAGAAATTTGTATTTAAAAACAGCCCGATGACTCCCCGCTAGTTCCTCATACTGCTTAAAGTTCTCGGTAAAATGCCAGCTCTTCACTTCCATCTCCGGCTTCCCGAGTCGATTCTCCACGAGCCGCTGCGCCGACTGGAAATACTGATCTAAGAGAAAGCCCGAAGTCACGAGACTCTCCCCCACCGTATCGAGATGGTGGCTCGTCTTCTCCTTCGGAAAATCAAGCGTCAGTCCAAGCGTGTCCACCCGACGGCCAAACAAAACCGCCATGGTATTCTCATACTCCCGATCCGAGAGCCGCCGCATCACCGTCTTACCGCCGTTGCTTTTAAAACGACTCCGCGCAGCCGCCACCTCCCCCTGCAACGCCCGAATCACCGCCAATCTCTCTTCGTCCTTAGGCTGTTCCTCTTTCTTCGGCGGCATTTCCTTGAGCGTTATCTGATCGATGATCTCCTGCGCCATGATCAAGTCATGCAGACTCGTCAGCGGAAGATTAAGACTTTCAAACTCCCGCTCCCCCTTCTCCGTGGCCGAATCGTGACACTCGTAACAATGGTAGTCCAAGAAATCGACAATCACCTCACGGGAGCCCGGCTCTTTCGCCTGCCCAAATCCGCAGCCCAGAGCCACCCCCAACAAAAAAGAGGCGATCCTCATATTCCGCTTAGGAAAAATTCCCAGTGCTATTTCCAAAGGATTCAGTCTCCACCCCCATACGCTGGGCGAGATCGACGAATAAATTACAAAGCGGCACCTTTTTAATCCCCTGCGATTCCGCCTTCTTAAACTCGCCATGACGATACCCACCGCCCGCAAGTAAGACCGGAAGATCCGAGTTCTTGTGCGAGTTAGCATCGCCAATCCCGCTTCCAAAAAGAACGGAAGTCGAATCCAACAAAGTTCCCTCCCCATCCTGCACCGAGGAAAGTTTGTTCAGAAATTTCCCAAAGTGCCCGATCTGATAAGCCTCCAGCGCAAGCAAATGGCCCACCGCCTCCGCATCATTCCCGTGATGAGACAAACCGTGATACGATTTCTCAATCCCAAGATGCTGCGGCAAAAAGGAGCCGCCAATCTCGAGCGTCGCAACCCGCGTCGAATCCGTCTGCAGCGCCAGCGCGATCAGCGCATAAAGCATCGGTAAATCTTCCACCGTATTGGCATTCGCCGGCTTTGCAAAAGGAGCATCAGGCTTCGGCTGATCCGTCCACTGGCGTCGCAGCTCAAGCCGCTTTTCAACGTCACGAATCGAAGTGAAATATTCGTCTAACTTCTCCTGATCCTCGCGATTCACCTTCTTCGCCAGACCCTTCGCCTCCTCATTGATGGCATCCAAAATCGATCCCTGAAGTCCATTCTCCTCCACCATCTCACGACGCCGCTTCGGCGAATCACTCGCGAACAAGCGATCAAAAAGTTCCGCCGGACTCGTGATCGGCGGGACCCGCACTCCGGAGCGCGTCCACGAGAGCTGACACCCACCATGAATCCCGCCTTCCGAGCCCACCGTTAAGGAGGGAAAGCGCGTCTGGCTCCCAATCTCCTCCGCGAGATATTGATCGATCGTGACATTGCCATCCTCCCGATCTTTCGCTTCCGAGTTCAGCACCCCTGACAAAAATGAATGCACTGCAAAGTGCCCCCCCTTAATCCCGTGATCCAAGCCCCGGTACACCGTCATCTGGTCACGCATCGCCTCAAGCGGCTTGAGCAACCTCGTCGATTCATACCCTTTCCCCACCGTTTTCGGAAAAAGACTCTTCGTCTGAAAACCCAATAAATTTCCCACCCCCACAAAGCGCTTCGCCCCAATCCCCGCTCCCCGCGTCGCCTGCACCGTCGCCAGCGACCCAGCCGTCTTCGCCATCAAAGAAGTGAGTCCAGGAAGCGCCAAGGTCGCACCAGCAGCCCTCAGCAAAAAGCGACGACGATTGAGTTTAGATTTCATCAGGAAGAGATTCAGTTTCGCCTCAGAGGGTCAAACTGCAAGCAGCAGTATGAATTACGCACTCCAGCCGCCAAGACTTTCATTTGGCTGGGCGCCGTCATTAAGTTAGGGGCCTTCAATAGAAGGTAATCAAAGAGCGCCCGCCAGCTGAGTCCAATAAATGAACCTTACCCTAGCTGTGTCATCTGCCTCACCATTCCCCTTCTCGGAGATCAGGTTCCCAGCCCCATTGGGGCAGCATAACTCAGCCCAGCGGTAAGCGGGGGACGAGGGCAGCCCTGAGTTTCATCGCTAGAAAGGAATAGCGCGAGCCTTTGATCTCGATTCGGAAACGGAGGGCCCGAGGGGTGCCTCTCCAGTATCGCAGCAGAAGAAGCGGGCTGCGGGAATACGGCACTCGCTTCAACATCAAAGGCTTGCCCCCGATCTTCACAAAGCCAATTCTCAGAACTTAGACTAGGGCTGAGTCATGCCAACCCTTTGGGCTTTTGAGAAACAAAGTGAGGCTCGAGCTTAAATCTCATGGAACAAAAGGTCCTTAGCTTAACGCTTTCGCCTGAAAGCTAGATAAATGATCTCTAGGCCGGAAAGGATAATACTCGACGGTTCAGGAACCAGAGAAGTTTCAATACCAATCCCCGAATTAGTTTCGTAAGCCCACCCGTGAATTAAGCCACCTGAGCTAAATTGGCCAAATTCTATATCGAAGTTGCCATAGTGCACTCCATCTGCAGCTTCAAACTCGACAGCAAGAAGTGCACGGATTCCACCCAAATTCTCGTCATAGAATAAACCCTCGCAGCCAGTAGAAACGCAAAGCGCCAATATTGCTGAGTCAATCCCTGTTGAGAGCCAAGTGAATCCGCCCTCTGGGAGAAGTCGAATCTGAACTCCTTCAGAAAGAGGTAACGCACTCCTTCCTAGGTTTGGGAAAACTTCAGAAATCCCTAGATAGCGATCACCACGAAAATAGATGATTCTAGTTTCATACCCAAGGATTCTTCTGTGACGATCAGATAATCCCCTTCACCAATTTGCCATGAACATCCGTAAGGCGGAAATCGCGGCCCTGGAAGCGGTAGGTGAGCTTCTTGTGATCGATGCCCAGCTGGTGGAGAATGGTGGCGTGGAGATCGTGGACGTGGACGATGTCTTTCACGGCGTGGTAGCCGAAGTCGTCGGTTTCGCCGTAGCTGATTCCCGGTTTGATTCCGCCTCCGGCGAGCCAGCCTGAGAAGCCCTTGATATGGTGATCGCGGCCCGAGCCTTGGGCCATGGGGGTGCGTCCGAACTCACCGGCCCAGATGACCATGGTGTCTTCGAGCATGCCCCGCTGTTTGAGATCTTTCACCAGTGCGGCCGATCCTTGGTCCACAAATTTGGCTGTCTGCTCCATTCCTTTTTTTAATCCGCCGTGGTGATCCCAGCCGCGATGGTAGCACTGGATAAAACGAACGCCCCGCTCCGCCATGCGGCGGGCCATGAGGCAGTTTGCCGCAAAAGAACCATCGGCGCCCTCCGTGCCATACATGTCGAGGATGTGCTTGGGCTCATCTGAAAAATCGACTAACTCGGGCACGCTCGTCTGCATGCGGAAGGCCATTTCATATTGATTGATCTTGGTGGCGATCTCCGGGTCATCGAGCGCTTCATCCCCAAGGGCATTCATGCGCTGGGAGGCCCGAATGACATCTTCTTGTCCTGCGTCGGAGAGGCCCTTAGGACGACTGATATAATGCACCGGATCTCCCGACGACTGAAACTCAACCCCTTGAAAACGACCGGGAAGAAAACCATTATTCCACTGACGCGCCGCGATCGGTTGCCCCTGACCTCCGCCCGCGGACGTGAGGACGACAAAGCCGGGGAGATTCTCCGTTTCACTCCCCAAGCCGTAGGTGAGCCATGAGCCCATGCTGGGGCGACCAGGAATGATCGACCCGGTGTTCATGAAGGTGTGCGCCGGGTCGTGGTTGATCTGTTCGGTGTTGAGGGATTTGACGACGCAGATGTCATCGGCGATCTCGGCGATCTTCGGAAAGACATCGCTGATCATCTGCCCACTTGTTCCATGACGGGAAAAGTTGTGCTGGGGACCGAAGCATTTCAGCTGGTTCGCTTGGCTCTGAAGCTGGGCAATTTGCTGCCCCTCGGTGATCGACTTCGGCATCGGCTTGCCGTTCATCTCAGCAAGCTTCGGTTTGTAGTCGAACGATTCGAGATGCGAGGGACCTCCGGCCATGTAGAGCCAGATCACGCGCTTGCATTTCGCCGGAATATGAATGGGCAAGGCATTCCTGGCCCCTTCGGAGCCGAGGGAATTTTGATTCAGAAGTGAAGCCAGCGCCAGTGTGCCAATCCCCTTGGTGTTTCGCTTGAGGAAATGGCGGCGTGTTTGGTCGAGAAGAAATCGTTGGTAGTCCATGGCTCTAGTAGCGGGCGATCATTTCGTGGAGATTGAAGAGGACGCGGGAGAGCGACATCCAGGTGGCTGATTCAATGGGATCTTTCGCGCTCACGGGAGAGTCGCCATTCTTGAGATATTCGGCGGCCGCCGCGGGATCTTTTTCGAAACGGGCCCGCTGTTTCTCGTAAAGTATCTTCATCTCGCTGGATTCGTTCTCGTTCGGCTTACGGGACACCGTTTCTTGAAAGGCCCACGTGAGACGGCTTTGGAAATCCTCTCCTCCTTCAGCAAGGATACGCTCGGAAAAAACGCGGGCCGCTTCTAGGAAAGTGGGATCATTGAGCAGAACAAGCGCTTGCAGCGGCGTATTCGAGCTAGGTCGGTCCGCCGCGCATTCCTCACGCGAGGGAGCATCGAATGACTTCATCATGGGATGCAGGAAAGTGCGCTGCCAGTGGGTGTAAACGCCACGGCGATACTGATCGTTTCCTTTCGATGCCTGATAATTCCGACGCGGGAAATTGAGATGCTGATAGTATTTCTCTGGCTGGTAAGGACGTACGCTTCGTCCTCCGACATCACGAACCAAGAGATCGCTGATCGAAAGCGCCGAGTCGCGGACGAGTTCGGCATCGAGTCGGAAACGAGCCTGTCGTGCGAAAAACTGATTGTAAGGATCCACTTCGCGAAGCTCGGAACGCGGGTGCGAACTCTGTTTGTAAGTCTCCGAGTTCACCATCGTCCGCACGAGTTGCTTGATGTCCCATCCGCTCTCGACGAACTCCAACGCAAGCCAGTCGAGGAGTTCGGGGTGCATCGGCCAGTCGCCCTGGTTGCCCAGGTCGTCAAGATTCCCCGAGATTCCAGAGCCGTAAAATTGCTTCCACAAGCGATTGGCAAAGGTGCGCGCCGTGAGCGGGTTCTCCGGGGAGGTAATCCAGTTCGCTAAGTCCAGGCGGGTCAGGCGTTCCTTTCCCTCTGGCAGATTAATCTTTCCCAGAAATTCGGGAATCGCAGGGAGTACGATCTCGCCAGAATCGTCCATCCAGTTGCCACGAGCAAGAACCCGAACGGTGCGCGGCTTGACCGCTTTGGAAATGACCATGCTGAGCGCTGCCCCTTGGACCTTCTTCTTTTCATCTTCGAGCTCCTTAAGAACGGCACGTTCGGGATGTTCTTTGGGAGCATCCTTGGGAATGCGGGCCTTGCTTTCAGGGATCGCTTTGTCCAACTCCGCGATGCGCGCCTTTTCCTCATCGGTGTAGAGAACAATCTGAGGAGGTCGCGCGCGCGCGCTGTAGACCCCCTTTTCTTCGAGATCCGCAAAGAAGGCCGCCATGGTGTAAAAATCCTTCGTCAAATAGGGATCAAATTTGTGATCGTGGCACTCCGCGCAGCCGAGGGTCGAGCCGAGCCAGACGGAGGACGTGGTGCGGACCCGGTCGCCGGCGTACTTCGCGAGGTATTCCTTGGCCTGTGCTCCACCCTCTTCTGAGGTCATGTTGAGCCGGTTGTATCCCGATGCGATGAGCTGCTCCTCCGTGGGGTTGGGGAGAAGATCTCCTGCGATCTGCTCGCGCGTGAATTCCTCGAAGGACTTGTTCGCGTTGAAGGAATTAATGACATAGTCGCGGTAGGGTGAAACTGTCACCAGTTGGTCGCCGTGGTAGCCCACCGAGTCGGCATAGCGGACAAGGTCGAGCCAAGGGATGGCCATCTTTTCTCCATAATGGGGCGACGCCAGAAGGTGATCAACAAGCTGAGCATGCTCCATTTTTAATCCCTCTTCCATCTCCTGAGCCGTCGGAGGAAGACCGATGAGATCCTGATAGAGACGACGCACCAAGCGCCACTTCTTTGCAGGTGGCGAGGCCCTGAGATCTTGCTCCTTGAGTTCCTTCGTGATGAAATGATCAATGGCATTCTTATCGGAAGAGTGGCGCACGGGTTTCAGGTAGGCCCAGTGACTTTCATACTCCGCTCCCTGCTCGATCCATTTGCGAATGAGATTGCGGTCGGCATCCGTGAGCTTCTTGATCGTTTCTGGTGGAGGCATGATCTCATCGGGATCATGTGCCGTGATGTGCTGGAAGAGTTCGCTCTTGTCAGGATCGCCGGGCTTGATGACGCTGGCCGCACCCTCTGCGGTATCGAGTCGCAGTTCGGCTTCCCGGGCGTTCTTGTCGAACCCATGGCAGGCGAAGCATTTATCCGACAAGATAGGCCGAATATCCTCATTAAAGGTCACTTTTTCCGGCACCGCGTGAGCCAGAGAAATCGCGAAGAGAGCAGGGATAAATCGACAGATCACGGGAAGGATACTGGGCTTAATTGAAAGGTGTTTCATACATACCGGATGAATGCATAACTTTTTATCGTTGCATCCTTTCTTCTTTTGGCAAAATGAGCGAGAAAAACACTGTCAGATTTTGTCGAAAATGAGCACGATTTGCCCGATGACACGCGTGTTCGTTTCCGGCTGCTACGATTTACTTCATGCAGGCCACTTACAGTTCTTCGAAGAAGCCCGTGCCCTTGGGGATCACCTTACGGTGTGCTTTGCCGACGAAAAAATTCTCTGGCAGCACAAAAATCGTCGACCTTCCCTCCCAGACGATCACAAAATGGCTCTTCTTAGTGCCTTTCCCATGGTCGATCAGGTGGTCACCGGTGATGGCAAAACGACTGGCTTGGACTTTGAGCCCGTCTTTCGAGAGCTCCGACCTAACATTCTTGCGGTGACCGAAGACGATCAGTATGCCGATCTTAAAATCGCGCTCTGTCAGGAACTCGGAGGCCGTTACGTGAGGCTTCCTAAATCTCCCCCTCGCTTTGAGCCGATTTCCACCAGTGGAATTCTGGCCGGTTTAAAAGCACCCTCGGAATCTCCTCTCCGCGTCGATTTCGCAGGCGGGTGGCTCGACGTCCCGAAGCATTCGCGCCCCGGCGGCTTCATCGTCAACTGCGCCATCACGCCTCAAGTCAGCCTCGCTGATTGGCCCTACGAACAAAAGGCCGGTCTGGGAGGCAGCGGAGCTTGGGCTCTTCTCAACGGCCGCGATCCGGTCGCCGCCGAACTCGATCTCGGCGTCGGCTGGCAGGACCCTGCCGTGATTCGTGAAAGCGGGCTCTGCGTCTGGCAAAGCGGTGCAAGACCCCGACTCGACCTCAAGCGTGACCCTTCTTTCCTCAAAGGCCACATGGCTCTCCTCTGGACCGGCAGTCAACACGACACTCCGAGATCGGTCGATTTCAACCGCGACTACGACCTCATTGAAAAGGCCGGAGCCTGCGCGCGTGAAGGCGTCATTTTAGAATCACTCGCGACCATCGCCAAAGCGGTGGGGCTTTCCTACCAAGTCCAGCTTGCCGAAAAAATGGACCCGCTGCCTGAAATTGAGGGCAGCATCGCCCGGAAATACTGCGGCGGCGGACATGGCGGTTACGCTCTTTATCTTTTCGCAAAAAAGGAAGACCGCGAGCGAATACTCGAAGCCGATTCCGAACTCGCGAAGAACTTGCGACCGATCGAACCCCACGACCAATGGGCAGACTAGCGTCTCCGTCCACGATCCGTAACCTTTTTCTGGGCCTCTACCGAAAGTCCACTACTTGCGAGCCACAACTGCGCCGCTTCCTGATCTTTCCGGTAAAATGCTCGACCAGCTTCGACAGTCGTAAGTTCTCGGGCTTTGGGATCATTGACTGATCCGGCCCATTCTATCGCTGCCTGGGGATCTTCCCAGGCCAGTCGGGAGACGTAGCCATTAATGGCCGAGTCTCGCGCAGGCGATGGAGTCATTGTATTGAGCTCGGTGGCGGCTGCGACAGGATCTTCCCGCGCCCATTCAGAAAAGGCACGGTCCAAACCGCGCTCCTGCGCCTTTCCATCAGGAAGAGTCTTGAGCCACGAAACGGCACCAGGTGCATCTTCCTCGGCATACTCTTCCGCGACTCGGCGCACGGCCGCTTCTTGAATCTCTCCTTCCGGAAGTCCCTGGGTCCATTGGGCGGCTTCAGAGGGATTGCCAGCGCGGAGAACATTGCGGGCGATTAAATCCATCATCCTCCCCGCATCCTTGTCGCCCCCCTCCAAACGTGACACCGCGAAATTCGTCGCGGCATTGGGATCCGCATCGGCGAGCCCAAAGACCGCGCCCCACTTCAAATCGTTTCCATTCCCCCTCTCCTCGGCTGACAAGGAATCGAACCAAGCAAGCGCAGCTACCGGATCAGAGCTGGCCCATCCTGCAAAAGTTGCCGACATATCGCGCTCTTTGGTCTCTTTTCCATTCAACACAGCGACATCTCCAGCGAGGGCTCCCCAAGCATAGTGGAACTCCCGCCACTCGTCGCTTCGCTCAGAAAGGTGCAGGAGTTGCTCCCTAACGGTCTTGGCATTTTCAGCTGTGAGATTTTCAAGCAGCTGAGAAAAGGCCAGACGCCTCTCAATCGGCCCTTTTCCCTTCTTAAATTCTTCAGCAAGGGCGAGAAGGCCTGCATCACTCAGCTTGGTCGTTCCGCCCGTTACCGTCCGGATTTCAGATCGCGCGCCAGCGTCTCTTTCACTTGTCCCAGATCCAACATCCTGTCGCGACGACACCCGGACAGATTGCCCCAAGGCCCCTGATCCGACCCTAGGGTCAATCGCCCGAGAGCTCGTATCATCATCCGTAAAGAACTGCGATCCAATCGTAAACGAGGCCACGCAAGCGGCGCCCCAAAAACCATGAACGAGATATGATGATTTCATTTGAAGTTTTTTACCGATGACGGACGAGAAACCTTTCATTTGAGCTTTCAGCCAATTTTCTATTTCGGAAAAGGTATGAGGTTTTTCAGCAAACTACTAGCCACCGTAAATTCCAACTGTTCATCCTTCAAAGATATCGCATTGAAAAGAGATGCACACTTTTCAGATCAATTCGCAAGGAGCGCGTCCACCGCGATATTCATGAACGAATCAGGGGCACCGACGTGCTTGATCTTCCCATCGACATCCAAAACAAAAACCTTAGGCCAGTTCTTGATATGATATTTTTTGGCAATCGAGCGGGTTGAATCTGAAAAATTACGCCATGGAGTCACCCCGTCGGCCGTCATTTTGCGAAGCGTCAAGGGGTGATCCTGATTGACCCCGATCACGACCGCATTCTTTCCCTGAACTTCCTTATGAAGATTGCGGAGCAACTCAATCGAACGATCGGCTTCCGGCATCCAGGTGTGCCAAAAGGCGAGAACGACCACCTTCCCGCGATAGTCGGAAAGAGAAAACGGTTTCATCGTAATATCGACTCCTTTAAAATCGAGTGCCTCCGATCCCACATTGAGATGGTTCATGATAAAAATCTCCACCTCGGCGAGGCCGATCACGGTATTCTTTCCTACCGGGAGATCATTTCCCTGAATGATGGCTTTCTTTAGCTTTTCCTGACGCTTCCGGATCACTTTCCAGTCGCCCCCCAACATTCTCAGACTAATCGCCTGACCTAGAGCAGCCGCACCCTGCACCCTGGGATCGGGGTTCTGAGCCTCGATCTTTTCAAGAACCCCCAAATTTTTGTGGTTGGGAATATTCGAAAGACTCACCGCAAGATAGGCAACGCGGGGGCTCCCGACATGAAACTGATCGACCGCCTTTAAGATTTTCATCGCTGGCGCAACTTCACCGGCTCGGCGTTGAGCCAGGCTCGCAGGAGAATTTTCGTAGAGCCATGCGGCATAGTCGAGGGACCACGATTCGTTGAGATTGTTCCGAATCTCGCTCCAAAGCCTCCGCCCCGTTTCATCAGGGTCGGGACGGGCCGCCCAAGCTGCTCCTTGTGCGTCGCCTCCCTTGGCACCCTGGACCTGCGTCACCCAGTTCTGAAAAGATTGTTCGTAAGCACGAGTTAAGTTTCGGGCTTGGGTGGCAGTTCCCGCGAAAAGCGGAACCGTCAATGAAAGTGAGAGGGAAACAATGAGTGTGCGCATGCGAAGAGGTAGATGTGTCATGCCTAGATCGACAGGAGATTCAATCATTGTTTATCCTTCAAGCGCCTCTGCTGCAGCCTTCTTTGCCTTTTTCTGAAGTTTGCGAAACTTCTTCAGGTAATCCTTTCCGACAATGTAGCCGAGGCACTTCGGAGATCCACACAGGCAGGGATGATCGACGTAGGAATCGGCACTAAAGCCGTAATCGAAGGTAATTTCCTCGTCCCTCTTAATGGGACGGGTCGCGTTGATATAGATCCGCTTTTTTACCTGAATCGCCTCGCAGTTTGGATCGCAAGAGTGATTGATCAGCCGGGCAGGATTCCACTCAACATCGCCATCGAGATCCCACTTCTTAGAAACGTTAAAAATATAAACGGCGGCACCTCCCGATTTCTCCGATTCTGCAAAAAGAGCCCACGCTCGCCGCTCGGATTCTTCCTTATCGATAAAGTTGCCGACGTACTCGATGACGTGCTCTTCCGGCTCGGTATCACGAGTAGCGTAGACCCCACGTCCGTGAATCACCGAGCCGCGAACTTCGACACATCCACTCTGGCCTCGCTTGGTCAGCTTCGCAATGCGCTTCGCATCTTCCTCCGGCGTGAGGGCCTTCTTCTTTGGCGTCTTCTTGTTCTTTTTACCCACAGGAAAAAATATTTAGCATCCCTTCTTCTTGCTGACCTTCGGAGTGAAGCCTCTCATACCGCGTCCCTTCTATTTTTCGAGGAGCCTCCCACCCCTGTTGGGAAAATGAAGATCCTCGTCCTTCTTCGGGAGAAAGGGAAAAAGTTGGCGTAATTGCGCTGCCGTAATGTGCGCTCCATCGATGAACGTCCAGTCATTGGTTTCTTTTTTACAAAGAGCAATTTGAAAGCCGTTTAGAAGAACATTGTGCATCTCGGGCGGGCGCACATTACGATCTACTGCGGTGGCGTGGCTTACAGTCGGGACCATAACCATCCATTGTTTATACTCCTGTCCCACTGCTTGCAGCTCTCCATTGACCATCTTCTTGATATGACCGTAATCGACTTCAAAGGCGATGTTTGGATGCTTTGTTTTCGCCGCGGTCAGGGTAATTCCCTTGGCCTGCAGCTCGGCGAAGCCTTGCTTGATTTTCCTCTCCAGTTTCACCACTCCGCCATTCTTGCGTGCCTCGATTTTTTTCCACTCGAGATTCATGTACTTGAAGGCCGCATCGGTGTCACCTCTGACCACTTGATTGATGAGAGCTTGGGTCGCCTTTTGAGCCTCAATGAGAATCACTTCCGGAGCGGGTTGTCGGGGCGGCATAACCGCTCCGCCCTGCTGGGAAAAGCCCAAGGAGCAAGAAAAAAGGAGAAAAAGTGCCACTTTCATGCCCTTTCTATGGCCCTTGCAGGCCTTTCCGTCAAGCTCACCGAGCTCTTGATCATTTCGAATGATTAATGACGCAATCGGGCTTTGCATTTTCCCAGTCCTTTGATTACCAAATTAGAATCTATGGCGAAACAGGCATTGGGAAAAGGATTAGGAGCCCTCATTAAAGGGACAGGATCTGCATCGGATTCCGGTAACAAAGTAGACCTCCGTCCCGGCGAGCGGGTGCAGAAGGTCACTCTCGACGAGGTCATCCCCTCTCCCCTGCAGCCTCGGAAACGATTTGCAGAAGGTCAACTCGACGAGCTGATGCAGTCAATCAAAGAGCTCGGCATCATCCAGCCGCTTATCACCCGTCGCGTTGACGGCAAACTCGAGCTGATTGCGGGCGAACGACGTTGGCGTGCCTCCCAAGCTCTCGGACTAAAAACCGTTCCCGTTATCGAACGGGAAGCAACAGATAAAGAAGTCCTCGAGATGGCTCTCATCGAGAACCTGCAGCGCCAAGACCTCAATGCCATCGAGGAAGCTGCCGGCTATGTCAAGTTGGCGAAAGATTTTTCAATGAAACAGGATGAGATCGCCAAGCGAGTCGGTAAATCACGCGCCAGTGTCGCTAATTCTATGCGCCTTCTCGATCTTCAAGCTCCTATCCAACGTCATGTCGCCGACGGCCTCCTCTCAGTGGGTCATGCCAAAGCCATCCTGGGAATCAAGGACGGGAAAGAGCAGATCGCTACCGCCGAGCATATTCTGAAGAAGTCCATGACGGTGCGGGCGACCGAAAAGTTTGTTCAGGAATTCAATGCTCCGGAAAAGAAGTCCTCCAACAAGAAAAATATGGGACCGGAAGAGCTCCTCGACCCTCATCTCATCGCTCTTCAGAACAGATTACGTGAGCGGTTCTCAACCCACGTCCATATTCAGCACGGGGAGAAAAAGGGAAAAATCGAGCTCGAATATTATGGAGACGATGACCTCCAGCGGGTCTTGCTTCTTCTTGGTCTTCAAGATGAGGTCTAGGAATGAAATTCCCCCTTTTATTCATCATCGTAACCTTAGCCTTGATAGGCTGTGGAAAGCGCGAAGAATCACCTAAGGACGCCAAGAGCAAGATCGTTGCTCAAAAAGTTTCGATTCCTCAAAACCTGATTGACGAATTTTCGGGCGAAAAGTCCCTCAAGGAAATCAAAACCCTCACGAGCTTTGGCCCCCGCCCCCCTGAATCAGAAGGATACCGAAAGAGTCTCGCTTACCTCGAAAAAAAACTGGGAGCCCTCGGCTGGAAAACTCATCAACAAAAATTCTCAGCCGTCACCCCGGTGGGTCAGGTGAAATTCACCAATCTCATCGCCCGCTTTTCTCCAGAAAAGGAAGTCGATTGGAATTCATCAGTCCCCTTTATTCTTGGATCCCATTTGGACACCAAACGCTTCCATTCGATCACTTTCTTAGGCGTCAACGATAGTGGTTCCTCAACCGGAGTTCTCATCGAAATGGCCCGGGCTCTCTCGCAAGCGCCGGAAGCAGCAGGACAGATCGAACTTGTCTTCTTCGATGGTGAAGAAGCCTTTCTAACCAACATCGATCCCAAGCGTGATGGCCTCTACGGCAGTCGCTATTACGCAGCTGAGCTCAATCGAAGAACAAGCCAACCAGAAGCCGGTATTGTTCTCGATCTGGTGGGAGACATGAGAGTCCCCCTCTTGATTGGACTCGATTCAACCAAGTCTCTTCGCACCCAGGCAATTAATGCCGCCAAAAAACTAAAGTTTACGCCAAAAAACATCCAGATGGCTCCCAGTCCCATCATCGATGACCACCTTCCGCTTCTCACCCGGGGAAATCTGGCCACGCTCCACCTCATCGGTGACTTCAACAAAATGCCCTACTGGCATACCAAAGACGACACATTGGAGCAGATCTCCTCCGAAGCACTTGCGCAGGCGGGAAGGCTGACGATGCGGATCCTCGTCCAGTTGACCTCCGAAAGCGGACGCTAAAATCGGGCTCTTATCGTCGAGCCCCCTGGCGGGCTCTTACCTTTTCCCGCTGAATGAAGAGAGGAAGAAGCAGGGACTCGATGTGATCGAATCCCGCTTGTAAACCGTCTTTGGCATAAACCTGCCCGATCTCAGCTTCAACTGCAGTTGGGTTACCCACGATCCGAAGAAAATCGTTCGCGGTAAAGCGAATGAAAGCTTCGCCATCGATCTTCCCCTTTTCCCGAAGGAGCCACTCGCGCACGAAAAGAGCCAGCACAGCATCGCCAACCCAGGCCTCTTCGCGTTCACGATCTATTTCCTTAGGACTTCGTTTCATTATGGGGTATCAATTGGTTTTATCTCTGCTTTCTTGCGCATCGCAGCTCGCAGCGCATCCTCGGACCCGTGATCCCAGTAGCCGGTATCGAGTTCGATGAAAACATTTGAGTAAGGCAGAGCGGTCTTCGTCTTGATCACCAAAATGGCGAATTTTTTTGAACTGCTCTGGGCAAGGAGAGTCAGAGATCGATTTGCCATCTCGTGGACTTGATGCCCGTAAAGAGAGGTTTTGAGCCTCTTTCGGAAGAAATCGATTCCAGGCGCACGGTCGTTCTGCACGAATGGCAGCTCGCGTGCGGTGCTAAAAGTGGGCGTAACATTTTCGGCGTTGTCGTAGCTATCAACAATATAATCCACGACTTCTGGGATCTCCGCATCAAGGCTTACCGTCCGCACTCCACGCCCCGAGTGCACCGGAAAGGACGCCTCCGCCACAACGATCCAATTTCCAAATCCCAAGGCATTCAATTCTTGAGTAACAGCCGGCCCCCATCTCGGTGGGATCGGCTCCAAGTTTTCGATACCACAGCCCACCAAAAAGAGGGAACAAGCAAGAGTGGCGATTTTCATAACAAGAATGACGTTTATAGGGGAGGAAACCTTCTATCAGGTGGGCTCCCGCTTCGGCGAGTTCAATACGTTCTACTTACCCGACTGTGACATGAGTAGCAAAGGCTTGGCCACGTATTTTTTCCGCATGAAGACTAATCCGTTGCTTCGGCTATCGACATAAGGGTGATCAATCTGGGTGGGATCTGCCACCATTACGAGCTGGGACTCCTTCGACATGCGGATCACCACCTTTTTGGCCTAACGGGGAGTGAGCTGCTGTGCTTCATCCAAAATAAAGAAAAACTTAGGAATGGAGCGGCCTTTAATATGGGCAAGAGCCTCCACTACAATCACTCCTTGGGCAACGAGATCATCATAGGGCTTCTTGTTCTCCTGCTCCTCCGTCTTGTTGGTGCGCTTACGTCGAGGTTCCTGTGAGATTTTGGGAACTATCAAAAATTCGAGTGCGTCATAAATCGGCTGAAGCCAGAGACGCATTTTTTCCTCAAGAGATCCGGGAAGGAAATCAAGTTGCTCTCCCATCGCGACTACCGGACGCGAAATAGTAAGACCATTGTCATCTCGCTGAAACGTATTATGTGAGACCGCCGCGAACCTACTAAGGTCTTTCCGGTTCCCGCTTGGCCATAGCAGGTCACGATAGAAATCGTCGAGATTGAGCAGCGCATCGATGAGACATTTCTGTCCCAAATTCAGCGGATTGAGATGATTCCCAACCGGAATACGCAGAACCTCGGGAATGACGAGGCGAACAAACTCTCCTGGAGGAACAATCCGCGCCGGCATCGCCTGTTTTTCACCTTCCTGATTCGTATAAAACTCGCTCCGACGTTCGGGCGCCACTGCCAGTTCCCCGGAACTTGCGAAGCGCTGGAGATCGTTCGCGTCAACATCGAGCCGCGCCATCTCCTTCTTGGCGGCTTCCTGGGGATCAACTTTAGTATAAATGAAAGTTCGCAAAGAAAAAGTAACCCTAATCACGGCTAAACTCGCTCAGCATCAAGCGATTAATTTTTCCAAGTTTCGTATACGGAAGCTGTGCCAACAAAGTCCAACCACGGAGTCGCTCCGGACCCGGAAAGGTCGAATTCCAAGCCTCAACTTCAGAATCATCACCTTCGTAAAATAAATGAAGAGTTTTCCCTCGCCGCTCATCCGCCCGAGCAATAATGGCGACCCCTCCGCCCGTCTTCTGAGACCAAAATTTTTCCAACGCGTCAAGGTCCACGAGTTCACCTAAGATCTTCACCTTGCGATCGGTCCGGCCCAAGATCTTCAGCGAATGGCCCTGAAGATCGACCAAATCCGACGTCAGGAACCATCCCTTCACCTTGGGGTCGTGAATTTGAAAGCCATCCTTTCCTACGGTCACGATGGCACTCAAAAGCCCTTCCCCTTTCACGGCAAGCTGATCACCCTCCATCCGAGCCTCCCAGCCATCGATAAGAGGAAGGCCTGATTCACCCGGGGCACATTGGGTTGCGATCTGGGACGCGGTTTCCGTCATTCCATAACTCGCAAAAACCGGCCAACTCAAAGAAATCGCCTTTTCAGCCAACTCGGATTCGAGCGCACCTCCCCCGACGACCAGGGCCCGTAATGAGGGTGGTGAGGCAACTTTAGCATCTACCAGATCTCGAACTTGGGTTGGGACAAGCGAAGCAATCGTCACTCCCTCCTGGTGACAAAAATCCGCAAACACCTTCGGATCCCATCTCTCGCAAAATTCCAAAAAGCAACAAGTGGCAATCTGTGCTCGGGCGACAATCCCGAACCCCCCGACGTGATACACCGGAAGCGCAAGAACGAGAACATCATCGCTTGTGATCTTCAAATGTTCAACAACCCGCTCAGCCGACCACCAAAGGGCCGATTTAGAAAGAGCGATCCATTTGAGCGTCCCGGAACTTCCCGAGGTTCGGAAAAGAAGATGGGATCGTAGTTCCTCCTGCGTCTCCGACCAAGCCTGCAGCTCAGGATGTCCATCCATCACGAGCGGTTTTTTATCCTCCCAAAAATCAGGATCCAAGACATCATCCAAGTGAATCACCCCCAACGATCCTCCCCGATGAGCATTTGTGCAAGTGCTTTAGAGCTTCTTCCAGGGAAGTTTTTCAAGCAGTGAATCAAAGCCGAGCCCAGTTCCCGGCGGAGGCGAAAAGGAGGGCGCGACCGGTCCAAGAGCCTCAGTGAACGCATCCTTTTCAAAGAGCCCGTGCGTCTGAAGCCCGCAACACTCGGATATTCTAAAGCGGGCTGCTTCGAAAGCGGCAAAAGTCTGCCCTAAGGGATGATCCATATAGCTGGTCACGACAATCCGCGCAGAACGATTCATGAACATCGAGAGATCATCCACCGCAGGCTTGAGGATAAGAACATCTGACCCTAGATCCGCTGCGACCT
>Ga0115001_10000054_pt1 | contig 64493 bp, 54 predicted proteins | sample ArcticOcean_MG_C_12_FD_89869 | JGI IMG/M metagenome (GOLD analysis project Ga0115001, IMG submission 89869) | Marine microbial communities from western Arctic Ocean - ArcticOcean_MG_CB8_130 | ecosystem: Environmental > Aquatic > Marine > Oceanic | place: Arctic Ocean: Canada Basin | collected... | reverse complement strand
TGCGGCGGCCGACGAGGCCGAGAATGCGGCCAACGACGAGGCCGCCGACGACGTCAGAGGCGTGATGTATCCGCACATAGGCGCGGCTGGTGCCGACAATGCCGGCAAGGGTGAACCACACCGTGCCGGTCCGCTTGCTGTCCCATCCGGTCAGCATCGTGGCGGCGAAGGCAGCGGCGCTCGCATGCCCAGACGGAAACGACGAAGTCATCGGCTTGCGAACCTTTAACCGGTCGTCGCCATCGGTGGTGGGGCGAGTGCGCTTGAACAGGCGTTTGACACCTTGGTTGACAATGAGGCTCTCTGCGCCGATCAGAACGGCAAGCACGATGACTTGGTCTCGGCGGCCCTTGACGAGGCCCCGGGTGATACTGATTACATGCCAGATGAGGCTGAACTCACCGACGTGGCTGGCGGTGGTAAAGACCCTGTCGGCGACTGGGTGACCGCGAACTTGCTCGAGGAGTTTGTCGGCGCGTCGATCGAATGCGTCAACGGTAGGGCCGAACGCTCCTTGGCCGGGAACGTCGCCGAGCGGTGGGTCGGCAATCGATTCCGGCGCTGCGTCTGTTACCGCCATCAGGATTCGAGGCTGACTGGGATCGGCGCAAGTAACGCTTCGTAGGCGGCTCTGGCCTCGGTTTCGGCCAGGGCGGGGTCGCCGTTAAATTCGGGGCACCACTGTTGGAATGAGCACCAGTTGCAGAGGTTGCTTTGGTTGGGTCGGAAATCGCCGGTGGTGCACGCACGTTCGACTGCAGCCCACACCGCCTTCGTTCGAGTCGTGATGAACCTGACCGATTGTGCGGACGGGGTGGTTTCAATCGTCTCGCCAGTTTTGAGGTACATCAGGCGAATCTTCGACGGAACCACGCCGAAGACCTGTTCGCAGAGGAATGCGTAGAAGTGCACCCCGGCGAGGCTTTTCTGTTCGTACCGACCCGACGGCGCTCGGCCAGTTTTGTAGTCGGTGACGACCAGCCCGCCGTGCTCGTCGAGCTCGAGTCGGTCAATGATGCCGCGGAGCTGCAGATTGCCCACGTCGGCGGTCATCCAGAGTTCGAGGCCGATCTCGCGGACCGTGCGCGGGTCTTCCATGCCGAAGTACTTTTCGATCAATGATTCGCACTCGCGACGGAACGATGTGGCACCTGCCTCGTCGAGCCGGAGGCCCACGTAGTCGGGATGTGTCGCGTACTCGTCGAGCGCCGTAGCCAGGTCAATGGCGAGGGAGTCGGGCGTGCGATCGGCACCTGAGCGAACAAACAGCAACTCGAGAGCCCGGTGCACGACGGTGCCTTTGGTTGTGGCGACGCCGGGCGGTTCGGGAAGCTTCTGGATGCTTGAGAAACGGAATTGCATCGGGCACGATGTGAACGACGAAACCCGCGACGGCGAGAGCGTCATCGGCACCGGGTAGGCCGGCTCGACGGCAGCTTCTGACATGTGTCTCACCCTACAGATCCGCTGTCGCAGCCGGATCGCAGTCAGCTGAGGGTGTCGCGAAGTAGGTCGGCAATGACGTCGGGTGTGATGAAGGGCGTGAGGTGGTTGCCCGCAGTCAGTTCGATGTAGGAGCCGTTCGGGAGGCGCTCGGCGACGCTGGCCGCGATCCCCGCGGGTGACCGTTCCTCATCAACCTTGCCCGATACGACGATGACCCTGGCCTCAACTTCGGGGAGGAGGTCCCAGAAGCCATGGGTGCCACCGGTTTCGAATGTCCGCGCTTCGTGTTCGGGAGCACAGCGCAACTCGACACCAGCCCCAGCACCGATCGGGGTAAAGCCCTGCTCGACGTATGCGCGAAGAATGTCGGCGTCGAAGAACTGCATCGGTGGTTTCGATGCGTACCGCTCGATCGCCGCCTCGTACGAGTCGAACGTTGCGCGGCGATTTCGGGCGGCGGCAATCATGGGAGTGGGCTCACCCTGGGGACCAACGTCGGGAGCGGGGAAAATTATCGGCTCGAACACGACCAGTGTCTCGAACAGGCCGGGGCTGGCGTGGGCAGCCATCACGAGCGAGGCGCCTCCCATCGAGTGGCCGAATGCGACAAGGCCCCCGTCCGGCGCGATTGCTTCGGCTGCGACGCGAGCGTCATCGCCGTACTTGGACCAGTTGACCTGCCAGTCGTCGGGTCGCGCGGTCATGCCATGACCGCGGTGGTCGAGGCCGAAGGATGTGAAGTCGTTGCTCAGGCGGCGGGCGATCGGCTCGTAGCAGTGGGCGTGGAAGCCGGTTGCGTGGGACCAGAGGAGTTTCCGGCCGGTGCCGCCGAACTCGTGAACCGCTACCTGAATACCGTCTGATGATTCGATCCGCACGACGCCATCATCGTTCGCCCAGGCGGCCGGGGGCCAATCGTGATCGCCGTTGTGGCGCTCGGGTCAGTTCTCGTTCTTGCGCTTGCGAGCGCGCCGCCACCAGGCGAGGAAGAGTCGATCAAGCAATACGCCGAGGCCGATCGAAATGGCGATGGCGACCCATGTTCGACTGTTGAAATCGAAGAACAGGAACTCGATCGAAGTTCGCTCGCGGTTCTGCAAAATAAACACCGCAGTGATTGCCGCGACAAAAATCGTGAGCACCAAAAAAAGCCCTGGCCCGTTGCGTCCAGCGGCGCCAGGTTGGTCGTTGTACTGAAGATCGTTGTCGCGCACGTCAACAGCATGTCAGAAACAGATACCCAAACGCGCCGAAAGTGCGATGTAGGTGCGAGGGCAGGTGCGCGCCGACCCCGCGCCTTCGGTGAAAGGTTGGCCTACCGGGCGCTTACTTGAGGGCCTTGAGGAACATTGCCGTCTCTTCGGCGATTGCGGCGGGAACTTCGTAGCCGGTCTGGTCGGTGACGGTGTCCCAGTTGTCGCGCAAGCTCTCGGGCGTGAGCGAATCGGATGTGTAGCCCTGGCACTCGGCAATGAACACTTCGGCAACGCGGCCTCCGCCGACCGAGTACGTGCGACCAGTTGACTCGCAGGACTCATGGCTCAGGTAGGTGACAAGCGGCGAGACAAGCTCGGGTTGCAGCTTCTCGCCGAGCGAACCGAGAAGATCTTCGGTCATGCGGGTGTAGGCGAGCGGGGCAATCGCGTTCGCCTTGATGTTGAATTTTGCACCTTCGACGGCGAGGACGTTGGTGAAGCCCACGAGGCCCATCTTTGCGGCGCCGTAGTTGGCCTGTCCGAAGTTGCCAAAGATGCCGGCAGCCGACGATGTGGACACGATGCGGCCATACCCCTGTTCGCGCATCAGCTTCCAGGCCGGGCCAGTGACGTTGAACGCCCCGCGGAGGTGGACGTCGAGAACGGGGTCGACGAGGTCGGGGGTCATGTTATGGAACGATTTGTCGCGAAGGATGCCGGCATTGTTGATGACGATGTCGACTTTGCCGTAGGCGTCGACGGCGGACTTGACGATCGATTCGCCGCCCTCGGGCGTGGCGACCGAATCGGTGTTGGCAACGGCGTCGCCGCCGGCTGCGGTGATCTCGTCGACAACCAGTTGCGCTGCGCCCTTGTCGCTGCCCGAACCATCGACAGAACCGCCAAGGTCGTTCACCACGATGAGAGCGCCACGAGCCGCCATCATCAGTGCATGTTGCCTACCCAGGCCACCACCGGCGCCGGTAATGATCGCTACTTTGCCGTCGAATCCAAGATCAGTCATAGAGATTTACATTACCCACGGGTAACCGAGGTCGACCAACCTTGTGCCATGTGGCGGCCCGTGGTCGGCCTCGCTTGGGCTCGCAAGAGAGATTTCCTACTTGTTGATCTGTACGGCGATCCGAACGGGGTTGTCGGCGCTGACGACGAGGCGTTCGCCGTCGACACGGAGCGGGACGCCGAGCCCGTCGGCCAGGGTGAGTGTGCAACCGTCGTGATCGAGGTCGACGCGGACCTTTGAGCCGTGTCGCGTCAGGTGAAAAGTGATGCTGTCCCACGCTGCTGGCAGACGAGGGGTGAACTCGATGAAGTCGCCGCGTTCGACCAACCCGGCGAAGCCGTACACGATGCCGGCCCACACGCCGCCGGCCGATGCGATGTGTACGCCGTCAGCGGTGTTGTTGTGGGAGTCGTGGAGGTCGAGGTACAAGGCCTGCTGGAAGTAGTCGACAGCGAGCTCTTCGTAGCCAACGTTGGCCGCGACGATCGCCTGAACGCACGCTGACAGCGACGAGTCTCCTGTGGTAATCGGGTCGTAGTAGTCGAAGTTTCGTCGCTTCTGGTCTTCTGAGAATTGCTCGCCGCGCAGGAACATCGCGAGGACAACGTCGGCCTGTTTGAGCACCCGGTGTCGGTAGATCACCAGCGGGTGGAAGTTCAAAAGCAGCGGGTACTTGTCGGGTGGTGTGCCCTCCCAATCCCACGGCTCGAGGTCGAGGAACTCGGAGTCTTGCGGATGGATCTCCAGTTCTTCGTCGAATGGGATGTGCATCGCGTCGGCAGCTGCATCCCACGTATCGAGTTCGCCGAGGTCGAGCTCGGTCGAGCGCTGCACGTGTTCGAACATTTCGGGGTTCCACTCGGCGAGGAAACGCACGGTGCGCGCTGCGTAGCGGAGATTGAAACGCGCCATGACGTTCGTGTACGTGTTGTCGTTGACGACGGTCGTGTACTCGTCGGGGCCGGTCACCCGGTGGATATGAAAGCTGCCCGATCCGTTGGTGTTGTAGAAGCCAAGATCGGCCCACATCCGCGCGGTCTCGATGAGAATCTCGGCGCCCTCATGTGCGAGGAACTCGATGTCGCCCGTTGCGTCGAGGTAGCGGCGAAGCGCAAAGACCACCGCTGCGTTGATGTGATATTGCGCTGTGCCAGCGGCGTAGTAGGCCGACGCTTCTTCGCCGTTGATGGTGCGCCACGGGTAGAGCGCGCCGTTCTCGCTGAGCATCTTGGCCCGCGCTCGCGCGGTGTCGAGCATCTGCCACCGAAAGCGAAGGACCTTGCGGGCGGCCTGTGGGTTGGTGTAGGCGAGGAATGGTGCGACGTATACCTCGGTGTCCCAGAAGTAGTGCCCGTCGTAACCGCCGGCAGTGACAGCCTTCGCGGCGATGCCCTGCTCGTGTGTCCGTGCAGAAGCCTGGGCGAGCTGGAACAGGTTCCACCGCAGCGCCTGCTGCGCTCGATCGTCGCCACGCAGCTCTATGTCTGACGCAGCCCAGAAATCGGCGAGCCACGACTGCTGTTCGGAACGCAACTGGTCGAGACCGTCGTCGGCTGCGCGCTGCAGGGTCCGTCGACAACGGTCAGCAAGCTCTTCCGCCGGGACACCAGTGGAGGAGTGGTACGACGCAAACTTGGTGATTCGGATTGTGTCGCCCGGCTGCGCCTCGACGGTGAACACGGTCTTGGCGAGGTCGTCTTCGGTGCTGTACTCGATGTCGACAGCGCCTGTGGTCTCAACGACGTGTTGCATGCCGACGGCTAACGTCATGTCGCTGTTGACGCAGCGGTAGCCAAGGACGGTGTTGTCGCCGTCGTGCTCGCTCAACATGGGCTCGAGTACTCGATCGGCAAACTGGCTGGCCTGGCGCGGATCGGTAGTGCCGTCGCCTTCGCCGAGCGCTGCGTTCGGAACGTGGTATTCGTCCTCGCCGTCTTGCCTGTTCATTAACTGCGAGGAGATGACAATGGGTGCGGCGTCGTCGAGCAGCGTGACCTCGAACGTCATCGCTGCGACGTGGCGGTGTTCGAAGCTCACGAGGCGCGTGGAAGCGACGCGGACCCGCTTGCCGCCGGGCGTCCGCCAAACGAAGCCACGGGTCAACTCGCCGGTACGAAAGTCGAGTGTTCGCTCGTAGTCGATGAGTTCGGCACTTTCGAGCAGGAGCGGCTCGTCGTCCACGTACAGCTTCATCAGCTTGGCATCGGGAGCGTTGACGATCGTCTGACCAGTCGTCGCGAACCCGTATGCGTTCTCGGCGTGTTTTATCTGCCAGGTCTCGTGGAACCCGTTGACGTAGGTGCCGTGGGAGTGAGCGTTGCGACCCTCTTCTGGGTTGGCGCGCATGCCGATGTAGCCGTTGCCGACGGCGAACAGCGTCTCGGTGTGGCCGAGGTCGTCATCGCAGTATTCGAGTTCGGTCAGCCGCCACGGATCGACGGGAAATCGATATTCGGGAAGGGGAGTTGGGTTGGCCATGACAGTTCAGTAGTTCAGTGGTTCAGTAGTTCGTCGAGGTCGGCAACAACGAATGTCGCGCCGTGGTCGAGTAGCGCCTGCGGGCCGGCGCCTCGGTCGACTCCAATAACCACCGCAAAGTTGCCGGCAGCGCCTGCAGCGACACCGGAAGCGGCATCTTCCACGACCACAGTTCGTGCCGGGTCGACGCCCAGTTGTTCGGCGCCGAGTAGGTAGCCATCGGGAGCTGGCTTTCCAGCGAGCCCCTGATCGGTGGCGACAATGCCATCGATCACGATGTGAAATCGGTCGCTGAGTCCAGCAGCTTCGAGGACCGGAACGGCATTTTTTGAAGATGACACGATGGCGTCGGGGATCGATGCGTTGATCAGCAGTTTGAGCGTGGCCGCCGAACCCGGATACGCGGCGATGCCGTCACGTGCGAGTACCTCGTTGAAGAGTGCATTCTTGCGGTTACCCATAGCGCAAACCGTGCTGTTGCCGGGAGCGTCAGATGGGTCGCCGTCGGTGAGCGTGATGCCACGCGAGGCCAGGAACGACCGGACACCGTCGTAGCGCGGCTTGCCGTCGATGTATTCGAGGTAGTCAGCCTTGGTGTAGTCGTAGTCGGCGAACAGCTCGCCCCAGGCGTGTTCGTGGATCTCGGCGGTCGGAGTGATGACGCCATCGAGGTCGAAGAGCACTGCGTCGTAGTCGCTCCACCGGAAGGTGGCTGCCGTCGGTTGTTCCATCGCGTTGAGGCTACGCGACCGGTCAGAATTGTGTATCGGGTCCGGCCTGTTTGGCAACTGTTGAAGAGACGCCCGTGCCTTCTGCTCTTCCTGCGTTACTACTGGGCGGCAAGGTCGATCGCGCGTTGCTTGAGGGCGCGGTAGTCGAGCTTTCCATTGTTGGCACGCCCGACCGTGTCGATTTCAAAGACAGCCTTCGGTGCCTTGTAGGCAGCGAGGTTGGCCTTGACGTGATCGCGCAGCTCTTGTGATTCGACGGAAGCGCCCGGGTGAGTTTCGATGAGCGCAGTGATCGATTCGCCCCACTTCTCGTCTGGCAATCCCACGACTGCGGCGTCGGCAACGGCGCGATGCCGTTTGAGGCACTCTTCGACTTCTTCCGGGTACACCTTTTCGCCACCGGTGTTGATGCATTGGCTTCCGCGCCCAAGAAGGGCGACGGTGCCGTCGACTTCGACCGTGGCGTAGTCGCCCGGGATTGAATAGCGCTCGCCGCCGATGATCACAAAAGTTTCGGCCGACTTGACCTCGTCCTTGTAATAACCAATCGGGGTGCGGCCGCGCAGAGCCACCCGACCACGCTCACCCGAGCCCGGACCGACGTCGTTGCCGTCGTCGGTGATGACTCGCGTGTTGGGGCCAAGTTGGAACTGAGCAGTCTGACGGTTCGGGTCGCTGGCTGACTCGGAGGTCGTCGTGTTCGTCGCCATGCCGATTGCTTCGCTCGATCCGAGGGCGTCGACCATGATCAGCCGATCGTTGTGGCGGAGCAGGCCGTCTTTGGTCTCTTTCGACCACATCACGCCGGACGACACGATCACGCGGAGCGACGAGATGTCCCAACGATCGGGCTCGGCCTCAAGAGCTCTGAGGATCGGCTTGGCGAACGCATCGCCGACGATCGACGTTGAGTTGATCTCGTACTGTTCGACTGAATCGAGGAATTCCGCGGCATTGAAGCTGCGGCCCACGACGGTGGTGACACTGCCGCCGACCATCAGGTTGCTAATTGCATTGAATAAGCCGGTTCCATGCATAAGAGGCGCCCCCGGCAGGTTGCGCGGGCCGGACTTGGTAGCGCGCGCTTCAACAGCATCGAGGTCCTGCTCGGGCGGAAGTCGCATGCGATTGTTGGCGTCGAGTAGGCCGAACAAGTCGTCTTGGCGCCACATGACGCCCTTCGGCATACCCGTGGTGCCGCCGGTGTAGAGGAGCATCAGGTGGTCGCCCGAGCGACCCCATGGCCCCGACACGTTCTCGTCGGTTCCAGCAACGGCAGCGACCTCATACGGCATTGCCCAGTCGGGGCACGGGCCAGCGCCGTCGTCGACCCAAAGCCATGTCGTGATGCGCGGGACACGAGAACGGATTGCCTCGATCTGGTCGACAAACGTTCCGTGGAAGACCACGGTGGTGACGTCGCCGTTGTCCCAGAGGTAAACGAGCTCGTCAGCGGCATACCGATAGTTAGTATTGACCGTGGCGCAGCCGGCCTTGAATGCAGCGAAGGTCGACTCGAGGTACTCAGGACAGTTGTAGAGGTACTGGGCAATCTTGTCCTGCTCCGCTGCTCCAGGCGCAGCGAGCAGGGCAGCCGCAACGCCATTGGCACGCCGGTTCATCTCAGTCCAGCTGATCTGGCGAGCGCCTTGCTGCTGGGCGAGTGCATCGCCGAGGCCTTCGGCGATTGTCTCCCAGACGTCGGCGAGATTCCATCCCGTCTCGGTGGGGTTTGAGTCGATTGTCGTCACGCCGAACGACGGTAGCCAACTAGCTCGGCGGTCCCTGCATTAGCCGGTCGTATGCCGCATTTGCAGGGGAATGTTCAGACATCGCACCCCACATTGATTCGATCCACCAGGTGGCTCCGGCGTCTTTGTATGCCCTCGGCGAATGCTCGGTGCCCTGGCCCTCGACGACGATGTCGAAGTCGTTGGCGGTGCTGGGGTGCGCAGCAATTTCGGCGCGCAGCGCCGCGACCTCGTCGAGCGTCGGTTGACGGACACCCATCTCGGTCGACGGGTCGATGACCTGCGGGATGATTCCGTCCCAGCTGAGTGCACGACGCATCGACTTCGGTCGGCCGAGGGCTCCAACGCACCAGATGGGGACGCGCGGTTGCTGGACGGTGTGGCCGATGGTTGGAAATTCAGTGGACTGCACCGTGTAGTGCGTGCCCGCGTACTCGAAGGGCTGGCCCTTCCAGAGGCCGCACATAACGTCAAGACACTCGTCCATCAGCTCGGATCGCACCTTGCGGTTGCACTCCTCGCCAAAGGTGTCGAATCCACTGTTGGTCGCTCCGAGGCCAACCGACAGGGTGACCCGACCGTCGGAAATGCGGTCGACGGTTGCCACTTGGCTCGCCAACTCCCATGGCCGACGGCGTGACGGCGGTGTGAGCATCGTGCCCAACCTGATCTTGGAGGTCCGGACAGCGGCGAGGCCGAGCGAGATCCACGCGTCGACACCCCAGACCGGTTCCCACACAAAGAGGCCGTCCCAACCGGCTTGTTCGGCGGCAGCCGCGAGATCTCCGACGTCGGTGGCGTCAGCCCACGGAATCACAAATCCAAACTTCACGAACTCGACGCTAGATCACATCAGGCTGGCGTGCCCGAAAAGCTGTTCTACGTCGAGCTTTTGGTGCGCATGCCAACCGAATTGTCGATGCAAATTGAGTGAAGCGGTTCGCGCTGGGTCCTACAGTGCAGCGATGGTCACGCTTGTTGATGCCGCACACGATCTCATTGAACTCATCGAGGCGCATGCCGATCTTGCGGAACGCAACCGGCGTTTGCCGGGCGAGACCGTCAAGGCGTTGACCGATGCGAATTTGATGCGGATGTGTGTCCCGGCGCAATACGGCGGCCCGGAGGCGGACCCGCTCACGCTTCTGGAAGCAATCGCCACACTCGCTTTCGCCGACGGCGCAGCCGGGTGGTGCGCGATGATCGCCTCTACCACGTCGTCGATGGCAGCGTTTCTGCCCTCGAGCGCCGCACAGCAGATCTATGGAGACCCGCAGGTGGTCACCGGCGGCGTCTTCGCGCCGAACGGCAAGGGTCGCGTTGCATCAGTTGATGGCATCGACGGATTGAGCGTTGACGGCCGTTGGGCCTGGGGAAGCGGAACGCAGCACTGCCAATGGGTGCTCGGTGGAACCCGGTGCGACGACGGAACATTCCGGCTGTGTTGGTTCCCGCAAAGCGACGTCACCCTCCACGACACCTGGCACACCTCTGGGATGCGCGGATCGGGTTCGCTCGACTTTTCGGTTGAAGCAGCGTTCGCTCCAGCCGAATTTACCATGCAGCCCGGCGTCACTCACCCAGCGGTCGACACGCCTCTCGCACGCTTCCCGAACTTCGCACTCCTCGCGGCGGCCGTGAGCGCGGTCGGCCTCGGTATCGCGCGGCGCGCGCTCGACGAAGTGATCGAAACAGCACAGGGAAAGAAGCCCCAGTACTCATCAAAGACGCTCGCTCAAAGTGGATACACACAGATTGAAGTCGCCCGCGCCGAAGCAAAGCTGCGGTCGGCACGCGCATTCCTGCATGACGAAGTCGGCACCGCATGGGCAACCGTTCTTGCCGGCGACGGCGCCACAATCGAGCAGCGCACCTGCATCCGGCTCGCCGCCACGAACGCGGCGGCCGTCGGCGCTGAAGTCACCGACACCGCCTTTACCTTGGCCGGCGGTACTGCTGTCTATGACACCAGCCTGCTCGGCCGGTGCCTGCGCGACGCCCACGTTGTTACCCAGCACATCCAGACCGCACCCAAGCTGAACGAGAAGATCGGCCAGCTTCTGCTCGGCCAGGACACCGATACTTCAATGTTCTGAGTGTGCAGCTGCGCTGCAGGGCCGACTCCGTCGGCCCTGCGACTGGCCTCGCAGATTCAGAAGTCTTCGGGCTGGCGCCTGAATTCGCGTCGTTCCTGCGCTGCTCCTGCCACTTGAGCAGTGCAAACTCGTCGTAGCGCTTGCCGAGGATCTGGTCGGCGTCGGCGAGGTCGCCCGCTTACTCGGAGATGACGCGGTCTGCAACGAAGCCTGGGTGAGCCGGATCGTTGATGACGGCGTTGATGACCGATCCGACGTCGTTGACGCCGGTCGCACCGAGCAACGTTTGTGATGTGCCGATGTGCCGATGTGCCGATGTGCCGGTGTGCCGTCTCGAAACGAATCTTGGACTGCGTTGTCGTCGAGCGGTCGTCCAGCCGGTGAGCACGACGGCAGCCGCCTGAACGTCGACCTCTGTGTGGTTTCGCTCGCCGAGGCCAAAGAGTTCGAGAAGTTCTCGTCCGGAGTTCTCGTTGGGCGCTTCGGCGGTGGACGTCCGACTGGCCGGTGTTTGTCCACCATGCCATTCACCATGCCATTCACCATGCCATTCACCATGCCGATAGCAAGGCGCCGGCAAAAAGGAGCAGGAGCCCGGTGGGAACGCAACGGCGCAGCTCGCGTACCTTCTCGTGCATGGAGACGATCTCGCTTGCGCGCACTGGCCATGTGGTAACCGCCACAATCAACAACCCGAACTCGCCGATGAATGCCGTCGACGAGCAGTTGCATCACGACTTCGGCGAGCTGTTCCGCATGCTCAAGATGGCCGACGACGAATTGCTCGTCGGGGCGAGGGTGATCGTGCTGACAGGATCGGGCCGGGCGTTTTCCGCCGGTGGCGACATGGCTTGGTTCCCTGAACTGCGGACGCCGGATCGATTGACACGTTTGCGGCGCGAAGGAAAACAGATCATCTGGGATCAGCTCGATGTGGAGATCCCAATCGTGTGCGGGTTGAACGGCCCAGCGGTCGGCCTCGGCGCTTCGATCGCGCTCATGTGTGATGTGATTGTGATGGCCGAGACGGCAGCGATCATCGACCCGCACGTCCAGGTCGGCCTCGTCGCCGGCGACGGCGGCGCGGCAATCTGGCCACTCCTGCTCGGCCCGATGGCGGCAAAGCGGCACCTGCTGCTCGGGGACCCACTCACCGCCGTCGAGGCACTGCGCCTCGGCGTCGCAGCCGAGATTTGCCCGGCCATCGATGTTGGGGCGGGTGCCCTCCGGTGGGCAGAGCGAATCGCAGCGCAGGCGCCACTCGCGGTGCAGGGCACAAAAATTGCTGTCAACCAGCAATTGAAGCAAGCGTTGCTGACGAGCTTCGATGTGTCGATGGCTCTAGAGATGCCGTGCTTCAACTCAGCTGACCACGCCGAGGCTGTGGCGGCTTTCGTCGAGAAGCGAACCCCCAAGTTCGAAGGCAAGTGAGGCGAACCCCAGAAGTCCTGTCTCACCGCTGCCGACGTCGTTAACGAGCGCTGTACCGAAGCATCGAGCGCTGAAGTCGCGCTGAAGTCGCGCTGGTAGTTGGGTCATTGATCTCGATGTGCCTATTGTCACGTCATGAGTGCCATCGCGAACGTCGCCGGAATCGTCCGAACACACGGTGTGGGGAGGCCCGAGCACACCGCCCTGATCGAAGGGCAACGGCGTCTGTCCTGGGCCGACGTGTATGAGCGTGCGCAACGAACTTCTCAGGCGCTCGCGTCGGTCGGCGTTGGTGCTGAAGACCGTGTGGCATTCCTCGATAAAAACGGCATCGAACACTTCGATGTGTTCTTTGGTGCGTCGCTCCTCAACGCCGTTGCAGTCGACGTCAACTGGCGCCTTGCTCCGCCGGAAGTTGCCTTCATCGTCAACGACGCGGAAGCCAAGGTGCTCGTTGCCGGGCTTGATTTCGTACCGATCCTCGATGCCATCAAGGATGAGCTGACGTCGACGACGAAGATTCTGGTCATCGGTGGGGTCGGTGAGGCCAATGGGGGCTACGACGACTTCGAAACATGGATCAACGGTTTTGATGCTCAAGACCCCGGCGTCGAAGCCGTCGGCGGCGACGTCGCATTCCAGCTGTACTCGTCGGGCACGACCGGCCGTCCCAAGGGCGTCATGCTCTCCAACGACAACTTCTTCAGCTTGCTCCCGATGGCCAAGGAGATCTGGGAGCTTTCCGGCGATGCGGTCAACCTCGCAGCGATGCCGCTCTTCCACATCGGTGGCGGAGGCTGGGCAACGGCAGGCATGTATGAGGGTTGCACGACGGTGATCCTGCGCGAGCTCGACCCGGCTGGTCTGATCGACCTGATTCAGAACGAGAAGGTCACTCACGGTTTCGTCGTGCCAGCAGTGCTGCAGTTCATGCTGATGATGCCGAACATGGAGGGTGCTGATTTCTCCAGCTTGAAGATCCTTGTCTACGGAGCGTCACCGATCAGCGAAGAAGTGCTGGCGGCCTGCGTCGAGAAGTTCAAGCCGTGCAAGTTCTGGCAGGCCTATGGGCTGACCGAAACGACGGGCGCAGTGTTCAACCTGCCCCCCGAAGACCACGACCCGAATGGGCCGAACAAGCATCGCCTCCGGTCGTGTGGTGTTGCCGGCCCAGGGGTCGAGGTGCGGATCGTCGGCGACGGCGGCGAAGACGTTGAGGTCGGTGAGGTCGGCGAGATCTGGGTGCGCACACCGCAGAACATGCTGGGTTACTGGAAGATGCCGGAAGAAACAGCCAAGGCGCTCACCGACGACGGCTGGTTCAAGTCAGGCGACGCCGGGTACCTCGACGCCGACGGCTATCTCTATATCCACGACCGCGTCAAAGACATGATTGTCTCGGGTGGCGAGAACGTGTACCCGGCAGAAGTCGAGAATGTGCTGATGAAGCACGAGGCCATTGCTGACGTCGCGGTCATCGGCGTGCCGCATGAGAAGTGGGGCGAAACTGGCAAGGCTGTCGTGGTCGCAGCCGAGGGTGCCACGGCCGACGACGCCACGGCTGCTTCGATCATCGCCTTCGCCAAAACACAGCTCGCCGGGTTCAAGTGCCCGACGACCGTCGACTGGGTGACCGAACTCCCACGCAACCCCACGGGCAAGATCTTAAAGAAAGACCTGCGCGAGCCGTATTGGGTTGGGCGTGAAAGGCGCGTGGGCTGATTCGGGTCGAATTGGGTGAAACCTCAGGCCAGATCAGGTCGTCGAGCGACGGTCGCGTTCTGCTGGGACCGCGATGTGACGCGGGGCGCATCGATCGTTCGGTTGTGAAACGTGGATAGCGTGGTCAATCGTGTCTTCTACCGAAACAACCCAGACGCTCGCAGACGGACTGTCTTTGCGAACTGACATCCGCAACCTCGCGATCGTCGCTCACGTCGATCATGGCAAGACCACGCTGGTCGACGCCATGCTCCAGCAGTCGGGTGCTTTCAGCGCTCACGAAGAAGTCGTCGAGCGGGTCATGGACTCGGGCGACCTCGAACGAGAAAAGGGCATTACGATTCTCGCCAAGAACACGTCCCTTGTCTGGGACGACAAAGCGAGCGGCGAGAAGATCACCCTCAACATCGTTGACACGCCCGGCCACGCCGACTTCGGTGGCGAAGTTGAGCGTGCGCTCACCATGGTCGACGGCATCGTGCTTCTTGTCGACTCCGCTGAGGGCCCGCTTCCGCAGACCCGCTTTGTGCTGCGTAAGGCGCTTGCTCGGAACCTGCCGGTGATCCTCGCCATCAACAAGATTGACCGAGCCGACGCGCGCACCGCCGAAGTTGTCGACGAGGTCTACGAGCTCTTCTTCGATCTCGATGCCCGTGAAGACCAGGTCGAGTTTCCAATCGTCTACTGCTCGGGCCGCGACGGCTGGGCAACGCTCGACCTCGACGAGGCGCAGGCCATTGTCAAGGGCGACGTGACCGGCAAAGACCTGACGGCGTTCGTCGATGTCATTCTGGAGAGCATTCCCGCACCGACCTACACCGAGGGTGCACCACTGCAGGCATGGGTCACCAACCTCGATTCCTCGCCGTACCTGGGACGCATGGCGTTGCTCCGCATTATGGAAGGCGAGATCAAGAAGGGTCAGCAGGTTGCCTGGTGCAAGGTTGACGGCACGATTGCCCGAGCCAAGATCTCCGAGTTGTTCCTCACAGAGCACCTCACTCGCGTGCCGGTTGAGTCAGCTCGCCAGGGCGACCTCGCAGCCATCGCCGGGATCGAAGACATCTTCATCGGCGAGACATTGGCCGACATCGATAATCCAATCGCATTGCCGCTGATCACCGTCGACGAGCCGGCACTGTCGATGACCATTGGCATCAACACCTCACCGCTCGCGGGCCGCGAGGGTAAGAAGCTCACTGCCCGCTTAGTCAAAGCCCGCCTCGACCAAGAACTCGTCGGCAACGTATCGATCCGCGTTCTCCCGACAGTGCGTCCCGACGCCTGGGAAGTTCAGGCCCGTGGCGAACTGCAGTTGGCGATCCTCGTCGAGCAGATGCGTCGCGAAGGTTTCGAGCTGACCGTTGGCAAGCCGATTGTGTTGACCAAAGAAGTCGACGGCAAGCTCCACGAGCCGGTCGAGCGTGTCACCATTGACGTTCCCGACGAGTACCTCGGCGCCGTCACGCAGTTGCTGGCCACCCGCAAGGGTCGAATGCAGAACATGGGCGGCAGCGGCTGGGTTCGCCTCGACTATCTCGTGCCGGCCCGAGGCCTCATTGGTTTCCGCACACAGTTCATGACTGAAACCCGCGGTACCGGCATCATCAGCCACATTTTCGAAGGCTACGAACTGTGGGCTGGCGAGATCCGTGCTCGTGCGCAGGGCGTGCTGGTCAGTGACCGTATGGGTCCCGTGACGAACTACGCCATGATTAACCTGCAGGATCGTTCGGCCATGATGGTCAAGGCTGGCGACGACGTCTATGAGGGCATGATCATTGGCGAGAACTCCCGCGCCGGCGACATGGACGTCAACATCTGCCGTGAGAAGAAGCAGACCAACGTGCGTGCGTCGTCGTCCGACGACACTGTGAAGGTCACGCCGCCAAAGCTGCTGTCGCTTGAAGGCGCACTCGAATTCATCAGCGTCGATGAATGTGTCGAAGTGACCCCGCAAAACATTCGAATCCGCAAGGTCGAGCTTGACCCCACGATTCGCGCCCGCCACACCAAGAAGGTCAACAACGAGCTGAAGGCCGAGGACGAAGCCCGTAAGGGCTGAGCGACCAAGCTCGGGCATACTTCCGCTCATGGTTGCCACGCTCGACCCCGCGCTCGCAGCGAAGATCGATGCACTCGACGCTGGTCTGCGTCAGCTCGGCAACACGGTCATCGCTTTCAGCGGCGGCGCCGATTCGGCGTTCCTGGCAGCTACTGCTCGGCGCGTACTCGGCGCTGAACGTGCCCACTGCGTCACGGCCGTGTCGCCGTCGTTGGCGGGCGACGAAGAACGAGACTGTCGGGCACTTGCCCAAGAGTGGGACCTGCGCTGGACGCCGGTCATTACCCACGAGATGGAACGAGCGGCCTACCGGCTGAACGACACCGACCGATGCTTCCACTGTAAAGCAGAGTTGATGGACGTTGTGGGGCCCATTGCGAAGGCAGATGGCGCAACCATCGTGCTCGGTGTAAACATCGACGACCTCGGCGATCATCGCCCAGGTCAACAGGCAGCTGAGCAGGCGGGGGCAGTCTTCCCGCTCGTCGACGCCGGTTTCACCAAGTCCGACGTACGCGCAGCTTCGGCATATCTCGGGTTACGCACGCACGACAAGCCTGCAGCGGCGTGCCTCGCCTCTCGGATTCCGTACGGCACCGAGGTGTCGGTCGGGATTCTCTCTCGAGTCGACCGCGCCGAGGCAGCGCTCCATCGGCTCGGATTCGCCCAAGTTCGCGTGCGCCACTATGACGACACGGCGCGCATCGAGGTCGAAGCCTCAGAGCTCGTCGGAGCCGTCGAGCGGCGTGTCGAAATCGTCGACGCCGTCAAGGGTGCTGGCTACAAGTACGTCACGCTCGACCTCGAAGGTTTCCGCAGCGGCAACCTCAACGGGTGACGCGCTCAGCAGCCGCCCCAATTCTGCCCCGTCTACTCTGGCTCGATTGTTCGAGCTCGAGGCCGTTCACGTATTGTCAGAGTTATGAAGCTCTCGATGCAAATCAGCTACTCCGGTGACTTCCATGCCGACGTCGTAAAGGTTCAGGAACTCGAAAAAGCTGGCCTCGACGTCGTCTGGGTACCCGAGGCGTACAGCTTCGACTCGGTGTCGCAGATGGGTTACCTCGCGGCCAAAACCGACACGATCGAAATCGGTGCTGGGATCCTGAACGTGTTTTCGCGTACGGCAACGTGCATGGGTCAGACCGCCGCTGGCCTCGATTTCGTGTCGAGCGGCCGGTTCATCCTCGGCCTTGGGGCCTCTGGACCGCAGGTCATCGAAGGCTTCCACGGCGTTCCGTATGAGAAGCCGATGCCGCGCATCCGCGACTACATCAACGTCTGCCGGATGGTCACCAAGCGTGAGAAGGTCGTGTACGAGGGTCCGACCGTCCAGGTCCCGCTGCCCGATGGGCAGGGAACGGGCCTCGGCAAGCCGCTGAAGCTCATCAACCACCCGGTGCGCGAGCACGTTCCGATCTTCTGGGCCAGCTTGATGGGCCTGTCGGTCACGGCAACTGCCGAGCACGCCGACGGCTGGCTCCCGATCTTTTTCGACCCAGAGAAGTTCCACAACGTCTGGGGCGAAGAACTCAAGAAGGGCACTGCCAAGCGTGACCCATCACTCGGTCCCGTTCAGATTTCCGCTGGCGGAATGGTCGCGATCGGCGAAGACCTCGTGGGCGATAAGGCCAATGCCGTCCTCGACATGGCCCGTCCAAGCGTGGCGTTGTACGTGGGTGGCATGGGCGCCCGTGACCAGAACTTCTACAACACAATCATGCAAAAGTACGGCTACGTCGACGAAGCCATTGCAATCCAGGACAACTACCTCGATGGCAGCAAAGACAAGGCTGCTTCGCTTGTGCCTGCCGAGATGCTCGCGAACACGAACCTCGTTGGCCCAGCCAGCTACGTGAAGGAACGCATCGCGGCCTACAAAGAGGCTGGGGTCACGCACCTGTCGGTCAACCCGGTCGGCGCCGATTCGACTGCCATGATCGAGCAGCTCAGAGAACTTATCGACTGACGGGAACCAACCCGGCCGCTGCGACGTCCAAAGACGATGCTCCAGCGCACACAACTCCAACGTCTCGTGGCCACGTTCGCCGGGCTGACGTTGATGATGGCTGCGTGCGGCAGCGACGACCCCGAAGTCGGTATCGGCGAGGGCGTAGCGGCCTCGACGCCGGTCTCGACCGACGAAACAGTTCCCACGACAACGGCACCGGCGAGCGGTGGATGGATCGACGGTGAACCGGAGTGGTCCGGCGGCGCGGGCGATCCGAAGCTTGCTGCCGAATCTGGCGTACTTGAAGATGCTTCCAGTACGCGTGCCGAGCCGGCGCCCTTTGAGGACCGGCCGATCGACCCGATCGACCCGGTCGACCGCCCCGTCGACACGACGCCCCTCCGAGCGGGAAGCGTCGACGACAATACTGACTACAAGGGCTTTCTCGACTATCTCGACCGGATCAAAGGGCTCGGCGTCGTCACCCGCAACCTTGATGCTGCCGGTCGCACGATTGTCAACGTTGTCGACGAAGCGGGCAACCCGGTGCCGGGCGCAGTTGTTGAGGCATCGTCGAGCACCCTCACGCCTGACGGTGTTCCTATCAAACTTCGGACCACCGCCGACGGCACTGTCCGGTTCCACCCAGGCTTCTACGGCGGGTCGACGGACGGCACTGTCGACTTCGGTCTTGGGACGGGCATGTCCGACATGGAACTTGTGTCGGCGGCAGCGGGCCAGAACATTACGATCGTTGCTCCGTCTACAACGATTGCCGCGCCTGTGCCACTTGACGTGTTATTTCTGCTCGACGCGACCGGCTCGATGGGCGACGAGATCGATCGGCTGAAGCAAACCATCGACACCGTTGCGGATCGCGTCGCTTCACTCGACCCGGCGCCTGACGTGCGCTTTGCAATGACGCTCTACCGTGATGAGGGCGATGCCTTCGTCACCGCCAATTATGATTTCACATCCGACGTCGAGCAGTTTCGTGCAGCATTGGCTGATGTCGTGGCCGAAGGTGGCGGCGACTACCCCGAAGCACTCGACGAAGGGCTCGCCGATGCACTCGCCAAGCCGGCGTGGCGGGATCCGGCCGAGGCAATCCAGCTGATATTTATCGTTGCAGATGCCCCGCCCCAGGTCGGCCGGCAGGTCGCGACGCCCTACACCGACTCGGTCGTCACTGCGATAGAGCGCGGGATAAAGATCTTCCCGGTCGCATCGTCAGAAAGCGATGACCAAGCCGAAGCCGTGTTCCGTCAGTTGGCGCAAGCAACGGGTGCCCCGTTCGTTTTCTTGAGCAACGGAGCAGGCGGAGCGGCGACCGGGAGGTCGACCGATATTGCCTCCACCGACTACGAAGAGCTCGCGCTTGACGAGTTGGTCGTGCGTTTGATTGCCGAAGAACTGTCGGCCTTGTCGGGCAGCGAAGCCGGAACGGTGACGGCGCCGACGACTGTCGTGTCAGCGAGCACGAACCCTGAGGGCCAGTAACACCGACAGTGACATGGAGATCCCACCGAAGGACCAAACGATGACGAGCGATGCCAGCAACGCCGATGTCGACTTCGGGCTGGTCGGATACGAGATGACCCTGTTGGCGCAACGCCTGAGCGATGTGCTTTCACCAGATCTGTTCGAGCAGTTGAAGAGCGCCCCGGCGCAATGAACTAAGAGGACGAGATCGAAGAGGGTGCCGAAGTTGTCCGGGCATTTATGGTCACCGAAGGGCGCACCGTCGCGATATCGGAGGAATTCGGGCTCGAGACGATGGTCAGCGCGACCGCTCACGGTCTCGCCAAACTCCACACTGTGCAGTTCGAGCGGCGGCAGATCCTTGAGGACTTCGATGAGCCGATCGCGATTGCTGCAATCGCCGCAGTCATGAAGCTCCCGCTGCGCTCCATGCAAATCGTCGCCAGCGAAATGATCAGCGACGGCCTGCTGCAACGTCACGAAACTATCCATCAGATCGAAACCTCGGTGCTCATGCGCATTCGAAATGCGATTGCGACGCTGTGATCGCTTCTGAGAGGCCGCCGATGACTGCCGTTGAACGCTTTCTGCATCACACACCTGCATCGAAGGCGGTGTCAGTCAAGACGACACCTCCGGCACGCTGTTGAAATTGCTGACCACGGTGGCGATGGACTTCGGTCGCATCTCGGTCGACACGTCGCGGATCGATGACTGCTATGCACCGACGTCGCCGTTCGGGCCTGGCTGCTTCGCGGCAACGTTTCTCAGTATTCTTTCGGCATGAGCGAAGATCTCGACAGCGCGACAAGCGCGACCTCCGACCGACTCGACGCTCAGGAACTCGCCGGTTCGAATGACGAGCTGCAAGCGCGAATTATCCGCGACCGGGAGGAATATCGTGCGTCACGGAAACTCTCTTCGATCGAAGCCGGTCGTCGCAAGGGTGGATTGCTTGGTGCAGCGTTGGCCGGTGCCATGGTCACCCTCAGCGAGCTGTACGAAGGCAAAGAGATCAAAGACGACATCGAAGAGGTGTCGGAGAGCGCGGGAAAAGTGGGCGACATTGACAAAGACGGCATCGGCCTGACAGTCGCTGGCGTCAACGTCCACACCGAGCTGCCGAGCTGAACCAGAGGTGTAACTGTTTGCACATCGGCGAGCGTGATCACGCACTTGTCGGCGAGCGCTTCTAACCTGATCGACGTGAACGAAACCGTGTCGACCGACGTGCTGGTGGTAGGTGGCGGCCCCGCCGGATCGGCAGCGGCAATCGCCCTCGCTCGGTCTGGGCGTGACGTTGTGTTGATCGATCGAGCGGCCTTTCCGCGCGACAAGTGCTGTGGAGATGGCCTGACCACCCTGGCGTTGCGTGAGCTCGAACTGCTTGCCTTCGACCCGGGTACCGTCGACGACTGGTTTGAGGTCGACGGCGCATCGCTGCGCTCGCCCTCAGGCCGTTCGGTCGATGTTCCGCTCGACGGACCGGGCACGTATGCCGCAGTTGCGCCGCGACTCCAACTCGACAACGCACTCGTCGAGTTGGCGCGAGCTGCCGGAGTCGATGTGCGCGACGGGCACGGTTTCGAGTCGATGATCGAGCACGACGACCGTATCGAGGTCGTTGCTGACCACCTCCACATCACCACTCGCTACGTGGTTGCTGCCGATGGCATGTGGAGCCCAGTGCGCAAGGCGCTCGGGATCAACGAGCAGGGATACCTGGGGGAGTGGCACGGCTTTCGGCAGTATGGGCGCGGTGCGACCGGCACAGCAGCCAAGCAGCTGCACGTCTGGTTCGAAGCCGACCTTCTGCCGGGGTACGCCTGGTCGTTCCCGCTACCAAACGGGCGGTTCAACATCGGTTTCGGGGTCCTGCGCGGTGGGGAAGTCAAGACCAAAGAAATGAAGCAGCTGTGGCTCGACCTGCTCGAACGTCCGCACATTGTCGAGGCATTGGGCGCTGACTTCGAGCTCGAGGATCGACACACCGCATGGCCGATCCCGGCGCGTGTCGACGAAGCAGTTCTCGCTCGAGGGCGGGTACTCCTCACCGGTGATGCTGCGATGGCCACCGATGTGATGACGGGCGAAGGCATTGGTCAGGCATTGCTAACAGGCCGACTTGCTGCTGAGGCGATTGATGCTGCGGGCGCACTCCACCCGAGCGTTGCTGCCGGAATTTACGAGCGGGAAGTTGAGTATCACCTGTTCGCCGATCACAAAATGTCGCGGGCGCTCGGCAAGGTACTTGCCAAGCCGTGGGGTGCTCGCGGCGCAATCAGAGTTGTCGATGCAAGCGGTATGTGGGGCAAACGCAACTTCGCTCGCTGGATGTTCGAAGACGAGCCGCGCGCCGTCGCACTCACCCCGATTCGATGGCACCGCAGGTTGTTCAAACGACCCGGCGTCAACCTCAGATAGTTACGTATGGGGTCACGTATGGGGTCAGGCCCCTTTCGCAACTCTGTGCGGGCTGTCGCCTTCGACACGACCAATCAGCTGGCAGATTCATACAGTCGTCGGCATGGCACGACTCTGTGAAGGCAAGATCGCAATCGTCACTGGAGCAGGCCGGGGGATCGGTCGCGAGCATGCGATGAGCTTGGCTCGTCACGGAGCGAAGGTTGTCGTGAACGATCTTGGTGGCGAGCGCGACGGTACGGGAACCGATGTATCGCCCGCCCAGCAAGTTGTCGACGAGATCGTTGCCGGGGGTGGTGAGGCAATTGCGAACGGCGACAACGTGGCCGATTGGGACGGTGCTCAGCGGATGGTCGACATGGCGATCGAGACCTTCGGCGGCCTCGATGCTGTGGTCAACAACGCCGGAATCCTGCGCGACCGGATGCTTGCCAACATGACGGAGCAAGAATGGGACGCAGTCATCAACGTCCATCTGAAGGGCACGTTTGCTCCGGCTCGTCACGCCGCTGCCTACTGGCGCGAGCAGTCCAAGGCGGGCCACGCGGTTGCTGGTCGTATCGTCAACACGTCGTCGGTTTCGGGCATTTACGGCAACGTCGGTCAGTCGAACTATGGCGCCGCAAAGGCAGGCATCGCGGCGTTTACACAGATCACGTCGATGGAGCTCGGTCGCTACGGAGTGACAGTGAACGCGGTCGCTCCGGTCGCGCTCACCCGCATGACCGAAGACCTCGGCCCGGCGCCGGAGACCGACGAGGAGCGCGAGGCCCGATCGCCGAAATGGATCGCCCCGATCGTCACCTGGTTGGTTTCTGACGAGGCAGCTGACGTCACCGGTCGTGTCTTCGAGGCATCCGGGCAGTTCCTCGCCGTTGCCGAAGGTTGGGTGCGCGGCCCGGCCGTCGTGCCCACCGACGACCCCGAGTCGCTCGGGCCGATTGTCGAGTCGTTGCTCACCAACGCCCGCGGGAGAACGGGGATGGACGGCAAGACCGTCACAGGCTGAGCGCCGGGAAACCCAAGGAAATCCGAAGAAAACGTCAACAAGCCAGGGAGCAACATCATGCCAATCAACCCCGATGCCGTCGGATCTGCGAGCGAACCGATCGAAGCGAGTTGGAACTCGAAGGACGCCTTGCTCTATGCGGTCGGCATTGGTGCCGGCCACGACGACTTGGCCTTTACGACCGAGAACAGCAACGACATCACGCAGCTGGTGTATCCGACCTTCCCCGTTGTGGTCGGGTGGGGCCGAGGTTCGGCAATGGGCAAGATTGGCTCGTTCAATCCGGCAATGCTGGTCCACGGTCAGCAGGCCGTCACGCTGCACCGCCCGATTCCCATCGAAGGTACGGTCACCTTGACCAGCAAGATCATTGGTATCTATGACAAAGGCAGTGCAGCTGTCGTGGTGTCAGAGACGGTTGCTGTGATGGATGGCGAGCCGCTGTACACGAACGTGGGCTCATCGTTTATGCGTGGCGAAGGGGGCTGGGGCGGCGAACGTGGGCCATCCGGCCCGAAGAACGTGCCGCCGGAGCGACCGTGTGACCAAGAGGTCACCTACGTGACCGATCGCGACCAGGCGTTCGTCTACCGCTTGTCAGGTGACCGCAACCCGTTACACACCGATCCGGCCTTCGCCGCGATGGGCGGGTTCGACACGCCGATTCTGCATGGCCTCTGCTCGTATGGCTTCACGGCGCGAGCGCTCCTCAGCGCGCTGTGCGACAATGACCCAGCGCGCTTCCAGCACATCGAGGGTCGCTTTGCCTCACCGGTTATCCCAGGCGACGCACTGACGGTCCGCATGTGGTCGACTCAGAGCGGCGAAGCGATGTTCACCACGATCGCAACGCCAGCCGGAGGCGGCGATGAGCGCGTCGTGATTGACCAGGGATTGGTGCGCCACGGCTAAGAGTTGCGAAAGGGGCCTGACCCCATACGTAATTAGTTGGCGAGGGCGATGAGATGATCAACGATTGTTGAGGTTGAGATGTCCTCGCGGTCGCCCGTTTTACGATCCTTGACCTCGATGGTTGGATCGTCCTCGTTGTTCAGACCGCGGCCCACAACAACGATTGTCGGGATACCGATCAACTCGGCGTCCTTGAACTTGACACCCGGTGAAGTCTTCGGCCGATCGTCGAGGAGGACGCGCAGGCCAGCGGCCTCGAGCAAAGCCGCCAATTCTTCGGCGTAGGGCCCGTGCGCGGTACCTTCCTTGCCGGCGCTCACGATGTGGAAGTCGGCGGGGGCAATCTCGCGTGGCCAGCACAATCCGTTGTCATCAAGCGATGCCTCAGCGACAGCGGCGAGGCAGCGCGACACGCCGACCCCGTACGAACCCATCGTGGGTGTGACCGGCTTGTCGTTTTCGTCGCGCACAGTCAGTTCGAGTGCCTCGGCGTACTTGGTGCCGAGTTGGAAGATGTGGCCAATCTCGATGCCACGTGCGATCTCGACGGCTGAGCCGCACGATGGACACACGTCACCGTCGAGGATCTCGGCGGCTTCGATCACTCCGTCTCCGGTGAAATCGCGACCTGCGGTGAGGTGGAGAACGTGTTGGTTGTATTGATCGGCGCCGGTGATCCACTGGGTGCCGTCGACGATGCGTGGGTCGAGAAGGTAGCGGATGCCGGACTCGTTGCCAGCGCCAAGGACGCCCGGCCCGATGTAGCCCTTCTTCAAGGCCGGGTACTGCTTGAAATCGTCTTCGTCGAAGGGTGCAACTTCGGCCGGAGCAACCTGAGCTTCGAGGCGCTTCATGTCGACCTCGCGGTGGCCCTCGAGACCCACGGCCAGCGGCTCGGTGGTGCCGTCGGGGTGCTTCAACTTGACGACGACGTTCTTCAACGTGTCCGCAGCGGTCCAGTCGCGGTCAGGGTGACGCAGCGTTGCATCGCTTCTTTCGCCGACTCCGTTCACGTAGTCAACAAGCTTGGCAATCGTCGGCGTTTTCGGCGTGTCGTGCACCATCGACGCGGGCAATTCGTCGAAGGGGATTGCCTCGGGCACAGGGGTGTGGACAGCCTCAACGTTTGCTGCGAAGTCGCAGTTCGTGCAGCGGACGAACGTGTCTTCACCAACCGGCAGCGGAGCGAGGAACTCTTCCGATGCGGAACCGCCCATGGCGCCCGAGGTTGCGGCGACAATGACGAACGGGAGTTGCATCCGCTCGAACAGCTTGACGTATGCGTCACGGTGCGCCTGGTAGGCGGCGTCGAGCCCGGCCTGGTCGAGGTCGAAGCTGTACGAATCCTTCATCGAGAATTCGCGGGTACGCAACAGGCCAGCTCGCGGGCGTGCTTCGTCACGGAACTTCGTCTGAATCTGGTAGATCACGAGCGGCAGGTCGCGGTACGAGCTGTAGAGGTCTTTCACTGTGAGCGTGAACATCTCCTCATGCGTCGGCGCCAGCAAGAACTCGGCTCCATGGCGGTCCGTGAGGCGGAACAGATTGTCGCCGTATTCCTCGTACCGGTTGGTGGCCTCGTAGGGCTCTTTGGGCAGGAGCGCCGGGAAATGGACTTCCTGGAATCCGGCGGCGTTCATCTCTTCGCGGACGATGCGTTCGACGTTGCGGAACACTTCCCAGCCGAGGGGGAGCCAGCTGAATCCCCCGGGCGCAGCGCGGCGGATGTAGCCCGCACGTACCAGAAGGCGATGGCTGGGAACCTCTGCGTCCGACGGATCGTCACGCAGTGTTCGCAGGAAGAGATTGGACATCCGAAGCACGTAACGAAGCTACCGGCTGGCTGTTGAGACAGTTCGACATCGGTTGATGGAGGATTCGTAGGGTTTGGCGGCGACGAGTCTGAGCGTGACGAGAGCGGCGCCGTCGTCGAAGCGGGCGAAGTTGGTTCGCTCCGTTTGAAGGTCGGCGACTGTCTTGGCGCCCAAGCCGTCGGCGAGGTCGAGTCGGTCCCGGTCGTGCGGTGCGGTGTGTCTCTGGTGAGCGGCGAAGACACCGTTGGCTCGGCGACGGGTGTTGCCGAGTAGCAACTCCCGCAGGGCCCGGCCCGAACCGGGCGGTCTTCTGCTATCATCGGATTTCGCAATTTGGTTCGTGACCAAGGCGTGGGGCTCTGCCTCACGCCTTGTTCTTTGAACGGGGTTCAGCACAAGCACAGGAAGGAGGCAGATCGACATGACCGAGAACAGTGAGCTCGCACGCGTCCGTGAAATCGTCGAACCGATCGCCTCCGACCTCGACCTTGATGTCTACGACATCGAGCGCCGAGGCGTCACAGTGCGCGTCACGCTCGACACACAACCTGGTTCCGACGGTGGCATCACGCTCGACAATCTGTCGCTGGCCACCCGGTTGATCTCTCGCGAGATTGACCACGAAGACCCGATCAACACACGGTTTACGCTCGAAGTCACAAGCCCAGGCCTCGAGCGGCACCTGCGCACCCCACGCCACTTTCAGCGCGAGGTCGGAAAAGACATCACGGTGCGATTCCGTGACCCCAACGCCGATCCCCGGCGTATCGAGGGGCAGTTGACTGCGGCTGACGAAACGAACGTCACGATGCTGCTCGACGACGGCACCGAATGCACGTTCACGATCGACGAGATCGATAAAGCGCGCACGATGTTTGAGTGGGGGCCGGGTCCGAAGCCGGGCGCCCCGAAGCAACACCCAAAGAACGCCGGCAAGAAGCAAGACGCCAAGAAGCAGCCCGCCAAGAAGCAGGCTGCGAAAAAGAACTCGACCGCTACGCAGAAGGAGACGCAGACGTCATGACCAATATGGACATGAGTGAAGCAATTGGCATGTTGGCCCAGGAGAAGGGCCTCTCCGAAGAGGCGCTCCTGCACGTCCTCGTTGACGCCCTGGCCTCGGCCTACAAGCGCCGCGACGATGCCGCCGACGAAGTTGTCGTCGAAGTCAACCCTGAGACGCTGGAGTTCTCTTTCATTGCGTATGACGTCGACGAAGACGGCAACTGGGTCAATGAGCGTGACGACACGCCGCGCAAGGAAGAGATGGGCCGCATTGCCGCCATGACCTTCCGTCAAGTGATGAGCCAGCGCATCCGCGAAGTCGAATCGGACCGCAAGTTCGAGGAGTATGCGAATCGCGAGGGTGACATCGTCACCGGCATCATCCAGCGCACCGACGCCCGCTACACCCTCCTTGACCTGGGCCGCGCCGAAGCGCTGCTGCCGCAGGCCGAGCAGGTGCCGTTCGAACGCCCCGCCCAAGGCGACCGCCAGAAGGCATACATCGTCGAAGTTCGCCGTACGCCGAAAGGCCCGCAGATCGTCGTATCTCGAACGCACCCCGGCCTCATTAAGCGGCTCTTTGAACTCGAAGTTCCTGAGATCGCTGACGGCATTGTCGAGATTAAAGCATGCGCCCGTGAACCTGGACACCGCACAAAGATCGCCGTCTGGTCGAACGACCACAACGTCGATCCGGTCGGCGCCTGCGTCGGTGCACGCGGCGGTCGTGTTCGCATGGTCGTCAACGAGATGCGTGGCGAGAAGATCGACATCGTGCCGTTCAGCGAAGACCTCGCCGACTTTGTTGCCAAGGCACTCTCGCCGGCCAAGGTCACCCAGGTCAACATCTCCGAGGACGGCACCGCTGCTGACGTGATCGTGCCCGATCACCAGCTCAGCCTTGCAATCGGTCGTGAAGGCCAGAACGCCCGTCTGTCTGCCCGCCTTACTGGCGTGCGAGTTGACATCCGCTCCGAGACGCAACTCGCTGAAGGAATCCCGGCCGGTCACGGTCGTGATTCTGACGTCGAGTACGCCGTCGGCGAGTGGCGCCCGAACGCCGAGACCGGCGAGAACGAGTGGCATGCAGCTGACGGTTCCGTCATCTCCGAGTCCGAGTGGAACAAGAAGGCCGAAGAGGCCCAAGCCGAAGCCGAAGCCGCCGCTGCTGCTGACGCCGAGATCCCCGAAGTGCTCGAAGAGCTCAAGGCTGGCCCCTGGGCCGGCTCGGTGATGCCCATGTCGGACCCCGATCAGGTGCCCCCGGGCTTTGAGATCAAGGGCAACGAGCAGTCAGAGATGTACCACGTACCCGGCTCGCGTTACTACGACGCGACGAAGGCTGAGTTGTGGTTCCGGAGCGTCGACGCTGCCGAAGGTGCTGGCTATACGCCGCCCGGTGGAGGCGACGATACGTCCGAGTCTGCAGAGGCCCCGGCCGACACAGACGAAGTATCTGCTGAAGTTGCAGAAGCTCCGGCCGACGATGCAGCAGCTCCCGCTGAAGCAACCGAGGCAGCAGATGGCGAAGCGACAAGTGAGGAAGACGACTGAGATTCCTGGCCCCGTCCGCAGCTGCATCGGCTGCCGCACCAAGCGACCACAATCCGAACTTGTTCGGATCACTCGGTCGCCCAGCGGCATCACCGTCGATGGTTCAAGCAGCGGGCGAGGGGCATGGGTCTGTCGAGATCAACGAAACGGTGGTGTTGCGGGGGAGTGTCTCGACACCGCAATCACCACACGAGCCTTTGCTCGTGCCTGGCGCAGCGACGTCAGTGGTGACGACATCACAAACATCAAAGAACAATCCAGCCGTCCATGACACCAGCCGTCGGAAATCCGACGGTCTGACGGGTGAAACGAACACCGCGCGATGTGCATTCATTGACACATCTGCGAGGGAATGACGACTGGGAAAGGTTGAATCGAAGCGTGGCAGCAAAGAAGATAAGAATCCACGAGCTTGCCAAAGATCTCGGGATGACAAATGGAGAGGTCCTTGGCCTCTGCGGAGTACTCGGTGTTGCCGCGAAGGGACCTTCGTCGTCGCTCGCTGAGGCATACGCCGACATGGTGACTCGTCGCGCTCAGCGCGATGGGTTGACGCGTGACGAGCAGCCCGAAGAGGTGAAGCCCGTTAAGAAGACAGCGGCGAAAAAGAAGGCAGCGGCCAAGAAGGCGCCGGCCAAAAAGAAGGCCGCAGTCGAGACTGAGTCCACGGTCGATGATTCCGCTGACGACGCAGCCGTCAAAGCCGCGGATGCCGTTGATGCACCTGAGGTCGTTGCACCTGAGGTCGTTGCACCTGAGGTCGTTGCACCTGAGGTCGTTGCACCTGAGGTCGATGCACCTGTCGTTGTCGCACCTGAGGTCGATGCACCTGATGAGGCCCCCGTCGCTGACGCACTGGTTGAGGCAGTTCCGGCTGCCGAAGAGCCCGCACCAGCGACGCCGGTCGCTGCGGAGCCAACGCCGACACCTCCGGTAGCTGCACCTGTTGCTGCGCCAGCGCCAGCGCCAGCTCCCAAGCCCACACCGCAACCTGCCCCGGCACCTGCTCCGATGAGCGCTGCCGATGCAGTGGTAGCCGCAGCGGAAGGCCGCCTGCCCGTCGCTGCTCCCGCACCACAGTCAGCTCCCGCACCACAGTCGGCGCCAGCGCCGACCCCAACGCCAGCACCCGAGCCGGCATCGCGCGTCATCTCGAGCGCACGGCCCGATGCGAGTGGCCGTCCGCCTGAGCAGACCGCTCCGACAGCTGCCGCCACCGATGCACCCGCATCGACGGCGCCCAAGCCTTTGTCGCCCAGCGGCAAACCTGTGCCGCCGCCTCCCGGACGTCCACTGTCGCCGAGCGGCAAGGTCATTCCGCCGCCTCCTGGCTCGTCTCGTCCGCAGCCTGGTTCGAACACGCGTCCCGGTGGTCGTCCGGGCGGTTACGCCCCGCGCCCCGGCGGTGCTCCCGGGGCCCCGCGTCCCGGTGGTGGTCCCGGTGGCGGTCCCGGTGGTCCTGGTGGCGGTCCCGGTCGTGGACCGGGCAACCGGCCCAGCGGCCAGCGTCGACCCCCACGGCGCACTGGTCGTCGTCGTCGTCGCCGCGATCAAGACGATCTGCAGCCTCAGGCAATGCAGTACACCTCGTCCGACGTCCCCGTACCCGACGGCATCGTTGTCGTCGAGCGTGGCGTCTCGGCGCAGGAGTTCGGTCCCAAGCTGAACCGAACGTCTGCGGACGTGCTCCGGTTCCTGCTCACGAATGGCGAAATGGTCACTGCGACCATGACGCTTGCCGACGAGCAGATGGAGCTCTTCGCACTCGAAGTCGGCGCTGAGATCCTCATGGTCGAGCCTGGCCAGCAGGAAGAGCTTGAGCTGCAATCGTTGTTTGATGATTCAGACGATGAAGAGGACATGGAGCCTCGTCCGCCGGTCATCACTGTCATGGGTCACGTTGACCACGGCAAGACCACGTTGCTCGACCGCATTCGTGGTGCCAACGTCGTCGATGGCGAAGCTGGTGGCATCACGCAGCACATTGGTGCGTACCAGGTGCACAACGAGCACGGTTCAGTCACGTTCCTCGACACTCCCGGCCACGCTGCGTTTACGCAGATGCGTGCTCGCGGTGCCGATGCAACCGACATCGTTGTGCTCATGGTCGCTGCTGACGACGGCTTGATGCCTCAGACGATCGAGGCCATCAACCACGCCCGTGCCGCTGATGTGCCGATCGTGGTTGCTGTCAACAAGATCGACAAGGACAACGCCGACCCGCAGCGCGTGTTGACACAGCTCGCCGAATACGAACTCGTTCCCGAGTCTTGGGGCGGCGACACAATTGTCGTCGAGATGTCGGCCCTGCAGGGTGTTGGCGTCGACGAACTGATCGAGCAACTTCAGGTTGTTGCCGAAATTGAAGACCTCCAGGCCAATCCGAATGGCCGTGCCAAGGGCATTGTCATCGAGGCCCAGCTCGACAAGGGACGCGGCCCGGTTGCCACGATCCTCATCGACAAGGGCACGCTGAAGATCGGCGACCCAATCGTCGCCGGTGGAGCCTGGGGCAAGGTCCGAGCCATGATCAACGTCAAGGGCGAGATGATCAAGTCCGCCGGTCCGTCGACACCCGTACAGGTCCTCGGCCTGTCCGATGTGCCTGAGGCCGGTGACGAGTTCCGCTCGGCGCCGAACACGAAAATTGCTCAGACCGTTGGCGAGGCGCGTGCGCTCCGTTTAAAGGCACGCCATCTTCGTGAAGACAGCCGTGTCAAGACGGGCACCAAGCTCGAGGATTTGTTCGCACAAATCCAGGCCGGCGAGAGGGCATCGCTGAACATCATCCTGAAGGCTGATGTCCAGGGTTCGCTCGAAGCCGTTACCGAGTCGCTGCGCCGCCTTGAGCGTCCTGAAGTCGACCTGCAGTTCGTCCACCGTGCTGTCGGTGGGATCACCGAGAATGACATCACGTTGGCCAACGCGACCAATGCGACGATCCTCGGCTTCAACGTCCGTCCGGACGGCAAGGCCCGCAAGTTGGCCGAGCAAGAAGAAGTGGAGATCCGTACCTACGAGATCATCTACAAACTGCTTGAAGACATCGAGCAGGCGCTGATCGGCATGCTCGACCCCGAGTACGAAGAAGTCGTCACCGGCGAATGCGAGGTCCGCGAGATCTTCCGGGTGCCGAAGCAGGGTGCAATCGCAGGTTGCATGGTCACGTCCGGCCTCATCACACGTGGCTCCAAGGTACGTTTCCTCCGAAACGGAACGATCATCTGGAAGGGCGCAATCGCAACACTGCGTCGATTCAAGGACGATGTCCGTGAAGTCCGTGAGGGCTTCGAATGCGGTATCGGCCTCGACGACTTCCAGGACCTCAAGCCCGGCGACCTCATCGAAACCTTCGAAGATCGCGAAATTCCTCGTAGCTGATCGTGGTGGCGGTCACACTGTGCCAGGCACAGTGTGACCGCACTTCGTAGATAGGTTGACCCCATGGCACATCCTGACTCGACGAAGCAGCCGGATCTCGATTTCTTCTGGGATCCTGTTTGACCATGGGCCTGGATCACCTCCCGTTGGGTGGTGGATGTGCAACAGCAGCGTTCGTACGAGGTCGACTGGCGATTCATTTCGTTGTGGATCCTCAACGAAGAAACCAAGCAGGAGTGGTACACGCCAGCGTACCGCGCCGGCCACTTTCTCGGCCATAAGGGGCTCCGCATCGCTAATGCGATTCGGCTCCAGGAAGACGGAGAAGCAGTCGGTTCGTGGTACACGGCGCTCGGCGAGGCCCTGCATCTCAACAACCGTCGAGACGAAGCGCGGGCCGACAATGAGGCGTTCCTCGAAGCCGTGCTCGACGAGGCTGGTTTCTCGGCGGCGTACTTGAGCGATGCTGACGACGAGAGCCATGACGGATACATCAGAGCTGAAACAGAGTTGGCTCTCAGCCGTGCAGGTCAAGACGTCGGTACGCCGATTCTGACCTTCCGTCCCGGCAGTGACAATGAGGGCAGTTTCTTTGGACCTGTCATTTCGAAGGCGCCGAAGGGCGAGGAGGCGTCCGAACTCTGGGACGCCGTCGAAAAGCTTGCCACGTCCGGCGTTGCCGAACTCAAACGATCCAACCGGGACGCACCCGACTACACCTGAGTTGCAGTTGGGGTCGGACCCCAACTGCAACTGACATGAGAGGATGCCGACATGGCACAGCGACGCGGCCGCAACACCGGCCAGAAATACCCGAGAAGTGCTCGCGTCGGCGAGACGCTGCGCGAGATCATCGCTGAGGATCTCGTCCGGCTCGACGACGAGCGGCTTGCGTTCGTCACGATCACTTCGGTCGATGTCGACCCCGAACTGAACCGCGCCATCGTTTTCTTCGACTCGCTCACCGGTGAGGAAGGCGACGACGACATCGTCGAAACGCTCGGCGAACACCGCATCAAACTCCAGTCGTCGATTGCTCGGCAGATCAAAGCAAAGAAGACACCAATCCTGAGCTTCCGGCCGGACATGGTGATCCGGTCGGCCGAGCGAATCGACACGATTCTGCGCGCTGACCGCGAGCGCGATCAATACCGCTCGCCCGAAGCCACCGACTGAACGCTGCGGTACTGATATGGCTCGCAAGAAGTCGCCGACGACACACGGCATCGCCATTGTCGACAAGCCGACGGGCGTCACCAGTCACGACGTCGTCGCGATGCTGCGGCTTCGTTTTAACGAACGCCAGGTCGGTCACGGTGGGACCCTTGATCCAAGCGCCACCGGGGTGCTCGTCGTCGCTGTCGGCAAGGCTACAAAACTGCTCCGTTTCGTTGAGAAGACACGCAAGGCTTACCTCGGCGAGATTGTGTTCGGAAGCGAGACCGACACGCTCGACGCCGATGGTGTGGTGACCGCTACCTACGACATGGGCGAGGTGTCACTCGCTGACGCCCAAGCGTTGGTCGCCGAGCATTTCACTGGAGAGATCGAGCAGATTCCGCCGATGGTGTCGGCAATCAAAATCGATGGCAAGCGACTCCATGAACTGGCCCGCCAGGGGATTGAAGTCGAGCGGCCGGCACGGCCGTGCACGATCTACTCGTTCCAACTGTTGCCGACCGACGAAGCCAACGTGTTTCTCGCCGCCGTGGAATGCACCCCTGGCACGTATATCCGCACGCTTGCTGCGGACCTCGGCAAGATGCTCGGCGGTGGCGCTCACCTTCGCAACCTTCGCCGTACCGCGGTTGGACGGTTCACGATCGGTGAGGCGGCAGCGCCGGACGACTGCGAACTGCTCCCCGTCGAAGAGGCTGTCCGCACGCTTGATCGAGTCGATATCACCGACGATCTCGCTGCAGTCGTTGCAAATGGCCGCGTGCTCCCGCACTTCGAAGGCGATGGGCCGTGGGCTCTGTTCAATCCGGCCGGTTCGTTGATAGCGGTCTATGAGTCCTACCGCGGTGAGGCCAAGCCCGCCGTCGTCGTTCCGCAAGGGTAGAGATCGTAACGTGGCCAGTCCGCTCGAATGGCGTCTGATGGACGCCCAGCGATAGCGTTGTACCCGATGCAGATCATCAACGAACAAACCGCTCCCGCGTTCGCTGGTGAGCGGACCGTCATCACCATTGGTGCCTACGACGGGGTCCATCTAGGCCATCAGGCCGTGATTTCTCACGTCCGACAGCGTGCGCTCGAGCTGGGAGCGAGGTCGGCAGTCGTGACGTTTGACCGTCACCCCGCTTCGGTGGTCCGGCCGGAGTCGGCGCCGTTACTCCTCACCGGACCTGAACAGAAGATGGAACTGCTCGAAGCAACCGGCGTGGACGCCGTCGTGGTCGTGCCGTTTAATACAGAGCAAGCAGGGGAGTCGCCCGAGTCGTTCGTGCAACGGGTGCTGGTCGAGTGCCTTGCCACCCAGGTGATCGTCGTCGGCGAAGACTTCCACTTCGGTCGACACCGAGACGGCAATGTCAATCTGTTGCGTCAGCTCGGCGCCGAGCATGACTTCGAGGTCGAGCCGCTCGAGCTGCTGCCGCGTGTCGACGGGGTAGACGAGCCGGTCAGCAGTACCGCAATCCGTCGTGCACTCGCTGGCGGCGATGTCACCCGTGCCAACGAAATGCTCGGCCATACATTCGAAGCACGTGGCTCGGTCGTCACCGGCGATCAGCGTGGACGACTGCTTGGCTTTCCGACGGCGAACGTCGAAGTGCCGAACTCGACGTCGCTACCTGCTGACGGGGTGTATGCCGGCTGGTACGAACGTCCATCCGGCGAATCGCATCCGTGCGCCATCAACCTTGGCCGTCGTCCGACTTTCTACGAACATGCCGACAGCTCCCTCCTCGAAGCGCACCTTCTTGACTTCGAAGCCGATTTGTACGGCGAGCGAGCACGAGTGCGTTTCACCCATTTTCTGCGAAGCGAGCGTAAGTTCGATGGCATCGAAGCGTTGAAAGATCAGCTTGACCTCGACACCGCCCACGCACGAGGACTGCTCAGCGAGTAAGCAGCGGCCCTGCTGCGGTGTCAGCCGGGCCAGATGACCGTTCCGTTGGCGTCATAGACGCTCGCGATGATTTCATTGCCGAGGCGTGACGCAGCGTCGGGGGTCGCGCTGTCGCCGAACAGGCCGACTGCTGCATACGCATCAAGTTCGGCCTGCAGCATGGTTGCATCCGGAACGCCGAATGCAGTTCCTTCTGGCGTCGTGTCGATGATCAGTTGGGCGTCGGTTGCCCACCGGAACACTTCGCCCTCAGGCGACAGGAAGTTTGGGTTGCCGTTGGCATTGACTTTTTCGACCGCGAGGTTGGCAGCAGCGACTGGGTCTGCGAGTGACTCAGCAAGCCCCCGCATCGTTGCCCGCATGAAATCTTGGGCGGCCGTGGGGTGATCGGCAAGAAAGGCTTGGTTCGTGTAGATCGCGCCGAACGAGCCCGGAATGTTGAAGTCGAGCGGGTCGAACGTCTGGAAGCCGATACCGGCCCGGTTCAGCCCGCCCGGCTCGTTGCTCTTGAAACCTGGGAAGCCCACGATCGTGGGAATAGCGATGTGCTGTGTCGGGTCGAAACCGTCGAGCAATACGGTCTGGAAGTCGACGCCTTCGGTCAGACCAGCGGCGAGCAGCATGGCTTCGATACTGGGGGGCAACTTGCCCTTCACGCCGATGGTCGAGCCGGCAAGATCCCCGAGCTCAGCCGCTTCGCCCACCTTGAGGATGAGTGCCTCGATCGCTGTGCGCCCCTCGACAGCTGTGACGACGAAGCCAGCATCGTTCGCTGCGGCGAACGCAACGACCTCACTGAACGAACCGCCGGAAGCGAACTGCGCAGTGTTGTCCGCGATCAGCGGATAGTTGGCTACCGAGAAGCTGGCTTTGATGTCAATGTCGAGGCACAGATCGGTGTAGTAGCCGGCTGAGTCGGCCGTGATGACTTCGACGATCGATGCTGCTGCAGCGAAGTCGAAGCCGGTCAGGTATGTGATCGTGCCCGCAGCCTTGTTCGCTTCACATCGAGCGTCCGGGAAGGGTTCGCCTGCGATGACGTCAGGGCTGGCAGCTGCATTGTTGGCGGACACAGCGGCGTCGGAACCGCGAAGCAGTGTGCTGGTTGGGTCGCCGCTGCCACACGCTCCGAGCAACATGAAGGTGGCGCTGGCGAGAGCGGTGATCTGTCTCGTTCGCATGTGGATCTCCATTAGAAGTTCGACGGGTGCAGAAGGACAGCGTCGAATACGGCTGGACTGATTATTGCCCATGCCTATTGACAAATCTTAACGATCATGTAGATAACAGAACTGCATGGGGTCGATCTTCACCGAATTGTTGCCCCATCGACACATCTGCATTCCGGTGCAGCGCCGGACGACTGAGCGCTGCGAGACTTGCCAGCGAGGGGTCGCACGCTCAGCCGCGGCGATGGTGCAGAGCCCGATGAGGCCGAGCGCTGCGGTGGTGACAACGGTGGCCCAGTTGTTGAATGCTGCGGCTCGTTTGCCGCGGCGCTGAGCCCCTCGTTCGACAGCGCGGCCCCTTCGCTGAAGTACGCCACAACAAGGCCAACGCCACAACAAGGCCAACGCCACAACAAGGCCAAAGCCACAACAAGGCCAAGGCCAAGGCGCACGGCGAACCGGCAAGTCGTGAAGATGGATGGCAGCGCGGCCGGCAGCCGGAGGCGGAAGAGCACGTCGATCCGACGGGCCCGGGGTCACGTCGGCCACGGCTCGCGAAGGTCTTGGAGACCTTCGAAGTGGATACAGCGCCGCTCCTTGGACGAGCGTAACGGTGCAGTTCCGCTCGCCGTGGATTCGGCTCGTTGTGGCTCCGTCAGTCGCGCCGTAGCATTGCAGAGTCCGTTCAGGCTTTGGCGTGGGCGTGATGCAGACCGGCTCACCCGAGGCGGCTGCGACCTCCACAACGGTCGGCCCGTAGCCGGCACCATAGTCAGCGTCATGCTGACGAGGAAGGCAGTCTTATGCCCAACAAGGTTCAGACCATCGAAAACAACCGGATCCACGAGACCGACACCGGTTCTCCCGAGGTGCAGATCGCGCTCATGACTGAGCGCATCACCCACCTCACTGAGCATCTCAAGATGCACAAGAAGGACCACCACAGCCGTCGTGGTCTTCTGATGATCGTTGGTCGTCGTCGTCGCATGCTCGACTACGTCAAGGGCATCGACGTTGAGCGCTACCGCAAGGTCGTTGCTGACCTCGGCCTTCGCCGATAGTCGTCAGAGACGGGCCAGCTTTCTCGTCTCTGTAGACCGGGTTGAACAACTGATTGAGTGAAGCGGCTACTCGCCTTGGCGAGTAGCCGGTTTGCGTTTTCGGGGTCCGCGTGTGGTTGCTGCTGCCATGGGTACACTGGTAAATGATCGGATCGTCCGGTCAACGGAGTTCTGGCGCTTGTTGCCGGTGGATGACTCCGAGATGTCGTGCGGAGTCTTTGATTTCAAGCCGTCGATCTCGGGTCAGAACTGGGAACTGGCTCCTTTTCCGCACAGAAGCCACGCGGCAGGGTGTCGCGTGATCGAAAGGAACCACTATGGCTGAAGCCATTACCGTGTCCGGACCCATTTCAGGGACCGACAAGACACTCACGTTTGAAACGGGGCGTTTCGCTCCGAACTCGATGGGTGCCGTCGTGGCATCGATCGGCAACACGAAAGTCCTGACCACGGCCAACGCCGCGAAGTCAGTCCGCGAAGGCATGGACTTCTTCCCGTTGACGGTTGACGTCGAAGAGCGTGCCTACGCCGCCGGCAAGATCCCCGGCTCGTTCTTCCGTCGTGAAGGTCGCCCGACCGAGGACGCGATCCTCACGTGCCGACTCACCGACCGGCCGCTGCGCCCGTCGTTCCCTGAGGGTTTCCGCCACGAGACGCAGGTCGTCACGACCGTGCTCGGCGCCGACCAGTCGAACCCGCACGATGTACTCTCGATCAACGCAGCCTCCGCTGCTCTGATGATCTCGGGGATCCCGTTTGACGGACCGCTCGGCACCGTACGCCTGGCCTACAGCCAAGAAGGCGAGTGGATCCCGCATCCGACCTTCGAAGAGTCCGAAACGGGAACCTTCGAGATCGTGATTGCCGGTCGTGAGCTGGAAGACGGCGACGTCGCCGTGATGATGGTCGAAGCCGGTGGCTCCGAGAACGCGTTCTACTACTACGACGATGGCGCCAAGAAGGTCACCGAAGAAGTACTCGGCGACGCCCTCCAAGCCTGCAAGGTGTGGATCAAAGAGTCGATCGCACTGCAGCGCCAGCTCGTTGCCTCGGTCATCGCCACACACGGCGCAATTGAGCCAATGTCGTGGACCCCGGTCCTCGACTACACCCCCGAAATCTTTGACGCTGTCGAAAAGATCGGTGCCAAGGCCATGGCCCCGGCCGTCACGATTGCCAATAAGGGCGATCGCAACCAGGCCGTCGACGCTGTTGCTGATGACTGCATTGCGCAGCTCTGTGGTGACGGCGGCGAGTTCCCCGGCCAGAACAAGATGGTCAAGGAAGCTGTTCGCAGCCTCATGAAGAAGATGGTGCGTCGCCGCGTCCTCGACGAAGGTGTTCGCATCGACGGTCGTGCGCCTGGTGACCTGCGCGAGGTCAGCGCCGAAACCGGCGTGCTCGGAAGCGCTCACGGTTCGGCCCTCTTCCAGCGTGGCGAAACTCAGGTCATGTCCGTTCTGACGATGGCGATGCCGCGTATGAACCAGATGATCGACTCGCTGTCGCCGAACGACACGAAGCGTTACCTGCACCACTACAACATGCCGCCATGGGCAAACGGCGAAACCGGTCGCGTTGGTTCGCCGAAGCGCCGCGAGATCGGCCACGGTGCCCTCGCAGCACGAGCGGTCCTTCCGACCATCCCGAACCAGGAAGACTTTGCGTACACACTGCGCCTCGTCTCTGAGGTCATGGCCTCTAATGGCTCGACCTCGATGGGTTCCGTTTGCGCCTCCAGCCTCTCGCTGATGGACGCTGGCGTGCCGGTGCGTAGTCACGTGTCGGGTATCGCTATGGGTCTCATCTACGAAGATGGCAAGTACGTGACGCTCACCGACATCCTCGGTGCCGAAGACGCCATGGGCGACATGGACTTCAAGGTCGCTGGTACCGAAGACGCCATCACAGCCCTGCAGCTCGACACGAAGATCGACGGCATTCCGGCCGACGTGTTGTCGGCTGCGCTGGCTCAGGCTCGCGTTGCTCGCCTCCAGATCCTCGAAGTGATGAACGAGTGCCTCCCGGCTACCCGCGATGAAATCGCCGAGACGGCACCGAAGATCAGCACGATCTACATCCCGATGGACAAGATCGGTGAAGTCATCGGCCCGAAGGGCAAGGTCATCAACACGATCCAGCAGGAGACCGGAGCTGACATTGCCGTCGACGACGACGGTGCCCGCGGCATCGTCACCATCGGTGCAGTCGAGGCGTGGCGCATGGAGGAGGCGAAGACGGCCATCCTCAACATCGTCGATCCGCCGAAGGCTGAACTCGAGAAGGAGTACGACGGTCGTGTCGTGAACATCACCAAGTTCGGTGCGTTCGTCAACATCCTCCCGGGTCGTGACGGTCTGCTGCACATCTCCAAGATGGGTGGCGGCAAGCGCATCAACAGCGTCGATGACGTCCTCGAACTTGGCCAAGTCGTCAAGGTCAAGGTCGAAGAGATCGACGACAAGGGCAAGGTCAGCCTGATGCTCTCCGAAGAGCTCGATATCCCGGAGGGCGCCACGAGCGGCTCCGGCGGTGGCGGCGGCGACCGTGGTGGCCGCGAAGAGCGTGCACCGCGTCGTGAGCGCAGCGAAGACCGTGGCAACGATCGGGGTGGCGACAAGTCCGCTCCGGCCAGCGACGTCGTCGAAGTGAGCTTCGAAGACAGCTTTGACGCCGAACTCGCCGGTGAGCTCGGCGACCTCGGTCCAAAGAGCGAACGCCCAGCTGCTGACCGTGACGGTGGTAACCGTCGTGGCGGTGGCGGTGGCGGTAACGGTAACGGCGGCGCACGCCGTCGTCATCGCTGATTCACTCCAGCACCTGAACAGCTGAAGGACGTCGTGGCCAAGTGCCGCGGCGTCCTTCGTCGTTTTCTGGACTGGCTCGCCCGATCTTCACCGCGATCTTCACCGCTGTTTTCACCGCTGTCCTCACCCGTTGCGCCCTCGGAAATGGACACTGTTCTCGCGCTGTGGGCCAGCAAGACGGTTCCTTTTCGGGAGACGTGCGAGACTGCGGGCATGCGCGTTGGAGTAAGTGGAGCAGCAGGTCAGATGGGGCGCACCGTGTGTGCCGCGGTGGAGAGCGACCCCGATCTCGAATTGGCCGTAGCGGTTGATCGCAACGGTGCTGGTCAGTCGATCTCAGGTATCGAGATCAGCACCGAGCTGCGCGCCTTCGCCGACGCAGGGTGCGAGGTCGTCGTCGATTTCACCGTTGCCGACGCAGCCCGAGCGACGCTCCCATGGCTCGCGATGCACGGCATCCATGCCGTGGTTGGCACCACAGGGTTTACCGCCGAGGACCTCGCACTCTTCGAGTCGACCTTCGGTGGCGATGCGAAAGTGCCCGGAAGCCCGAACTGTTTGATCGCTCCGAACTTTGCGATCTCAGCCGTCTTGATGATGCGCTTTGCCGAGATGGCAGCACCCTGGTTCGACACCGCCGAAGTAATCGAACTCCACCACAACCGCAAGATCGATGCGCCTTCGGGCACAGCGGTGAAGACGATTGAGCGGATGGCTGCCGCACGTGACACCGATTTCAAGGAAGACCCCACTGAAGTCGAGATCTACCCCGGGGCGCGCGGGGGACTGGGCCCACGTGGCATCCGGGCCCATGCGATCCGGATGGAGGGCATGGTGGCCCACCAGGAAGTGATTCTTGGTGCGCAGGGCCAAACGATCACCATTCGTCAGGACAGCTATAACCGATCGAGTTTCATGCCTGGCGTCGTGCTTGCCTGCAAGCAGATCGCGATGCACCCCGGCCTCGTTCTCAGCCTCGACCCCTACCTCGACTCACCGTGATACTGATCGCGAAAATGACGAAGGCGTGAGGCAGGTGCGCACCAGGTGCGCATCTACCTCACGCCAACGGTGAGTCAGTGAATGGGTTGGATCAGATGCTGCCGAGGGCGGCGTCGTAGTTCGGCTCCTGAGCGATCTCGCTGACCATCTCGGTGTGCTTCACGTTGCCGTCGGTGCCGATGACGACAACGGCGCGAGCGAGGACGCCTTCGAGCTTGCCGTCGACGAGGGTGACGCCATAGTCGGCACCGAAGGTCGACTTGAAGGTCGAAGCGGTCTTGACGTTCTCGATGCCCTCGGTGCCGCAGAAGCGGCCCTGAGCGAAGGGGAGGTCGGCCGACACGCACAGGACGACCGTGTCGTCAAGGCCAGCGGCGCGCTCGTTGAACGTGCGGACGCTGGTTGCGCAGGTCCGTGTGTCAACGCTCGGGAAGATGTTGAGAATCACATTCTTGCCCACGAGGTCGCCGCTGGCGATGCTGCTGAGGTCAGCAGCGGCGAGGTCAAATAACGGTGCGGCACTGCCCACCGTGGGGAGATCGCCGGATGTGTGGACGGGGTTGCCGCCAAGGGTTACTTGAGCCATGGCGTAGTTGTAGCAGAAGAATTGGCAACTTGGGTCAGCGACGTAGATTGCGGGCGTTCACGAGCACCACGAGACCAATGGAAGCGCCGACGGCCCACCACTGGTAGCGCTGCAGCCATTCGAGGAAGTCGACGAGCTGATCTTCGAATGTTCGAGCCAACCACCACATCAGGGTGAGTCGGCCGGCAATGCCGACTGCCAGCAGGGCGATCGGTTTTGCTGGCGGAGTCCGCTTCACGCCGCTTAGTGCAGCGACGATGTTCGATCCTGCGAAAAACGGGATCAGCGCCCACTCGGCCTTGTCGAAGCCACGCTCGAAGGCGTCGAGTGATTCTTTGGTCAGGCCCAGGTATTTGGTAAACCAGCCCATCACGTCGTCCCGATAGGCCCGGCCAACGAGATGGCAGACGACGAACGCCGCACCGACACGCAGAAATCCGATGACGACGTAAAACGGCAGAGAGACACCGGCTGCCAACGTGAGCGCCAAGTATCGGTTGCGCGAGGACAGCAGGAGCAGCCCCTCAGGGTTGGTGTTGACCCATCGGGCCCAAACCGCCGATGCAATGTTCGAGCAGATTACGAGGCCGACGAACGCCGCCAGGGTGAGTGGCGCCCAAGCCGGACGGACGTGCGGTTGCTCGTTTGATTCGAGGGCAGTCACGTCGCTCACAGGCGCAGACGGTAGCCGCTCGAATCACAGCTTCGGGGCCGGATCCACTACGTTCTGCCCATATGCAAGGGCTTATGCAAGACGTACCGCTCACGATCAATCACATCTTCGACCGGGCCGAGAAGTACCACGGCCACAAGGAGATCATTACGTCGACGGGGACAGGCCTCGAACGGACAACATACGCCGAGTTCGCTCGACGCACCCGGCAGCTGGCCGGTGCGTTGGACACACTGGGCATCTCCGCCGACGGCCGCGTTGCGACGTTTGCATGGAACACCGCTCGCCACCTCGAGCTGTACTTCGCAGCGCCGTGCACGGGCCGGGTGCTCCACACGCTCAACATCCGTCTTTTCCCCGAGCAGCTGACGTACATCGTTAATCACGCAGACGATGAAGTGATTTTCGTTGACCGTTCGATTTTGGCGCTCCTCGCGCCGCTCCTCCCGACTTTTACGAACCTCCGGCATCTCGTGTTGATGGACGATGGCAAAGGCGATATCCCGGAGGATCTCGCGGGCCACACATTGCTCAACTACGAAGACCTCCTTGCCGCCGAAGAGCCGATCGACTTTCCGGAAATTGCCGACGAACACCAAGCCGCGAGCATGTGTTACACGTCCGGCACTACGGGCAACCCGAAGGGTGTCGTCTACAGCCACCGCTCGACGTTCATGCACACGATGGGGGCGATGATGGTTGACAGCCTCGCGACCTGCGAGTCCGATGTGATTTTGCCCGTCGTGCCAATGTTCCATGCCAACGCGTGGGGCCTCGCGCATGCGGCGGTTGCCACGGGCGCTTCGTTGATCATGCCCGGCGCTGACCTTTCGGGTCCGGCACTTGCAGATTTGATCGTTGAGCAACGAGTCACGGTCGCCGCTGGGGTGCCGACCATTTGGATGGCCGTACTCCCTGAGCTCAAGGGCCGAGACACGACGTCGCTGCGGTCAATTCCGTGTGGCGGCTCAGCGGTTCCGCGCTCGCTGTCCGAGGCCTACCGAGAGCAGACCGGCCTGCCGATCTTGCAGGCGTGGGGGATGACCGAGACCAGCCCAATCGCATCGGTCTGCCATCTCGATGTCGATCAGCGGTTGTTGTCGGTTGACGAGCACGCCGATCTGCGGACCCAGGTTGGTCGCATTTCGTTCGGTATCGAAGCTCGCGTTGTCGAACCCGGCTCGGCCACTCCTGTTACATGGGACGGCGAGCAGAGCGGCGAACTGCAGTGTCGCGGCCAATGGATTGCTTCGTCCTACTACAACGACGAGCGCTCGAAGGAGAGCTTTACGGACGACGGCTGGTTGAAGACGGGCGACGTCGCAACCGTCGATGCTCGGGGCCGGATCCGGCTTGTCGACCGCACCAAGGACCTCATCAAGTCGGGCGGCGAGTGGATCAGCTCGGTGGAGTTGGAGAACGAGATCATGTCTCATCCAGACGTTGCCGAAGCTGCCGTCGTCGGCATTGTGCACCCCAAGTGGGGCGAGGCAGCGCTCGCCTGCGTGGTGCGTACCAATGATTCGCTGACCGAAGAAGCCGTGATCGCCCATCTCGAGGGAAAAATTGCCAAGTGGCAGATGCCTAAGGGCGTCGTCTGGATTGATGAAGTTCCAAAGACCAGCGTCGGCAAGTTCTCCAAGAAGACGTTGCGTGACGACCATGCCGACCTCTTCATGAACCAATGAGGTTGTCGAGCCGTGTGTTGGCTCGCTTTCTGGGTGGTCTGGTCGGCCTGATCAGCCTCGTGGCGTGTGCGCCTGATGGGCCTGATTCCTATTCGGCCCCGGTGGACGACGCTGTTGTCACGACTGAGCGAGTGCTGCCATCGACCACCTTGTCACCGCCCCCACCGGAGTCGGGTGAGACGCTGCCGCCGCCGATGACAATCGCTCCAGTCGCACCGAACGGCGAGGTTCTTCAGGTCCGCTCTCTCGACAACTCGTATCGGCTCCCGGATGCTGAGGTCTTGGCGGGTACCGAAATTTGGTGGACTAACAACGGTCGCAACGACCACAACGTTCTGCCGGTCAACGAGGATGAGGCCTGGGGCGTTGACACCGAGGACTTCGCGCCGGGCGACGAATACCGCCACGTCTTCGACACTCCCGGCATCTATTTTTACTACTGCTCGATTCACGGTACGAAGACCGCCGGCATGATCGGCTCGGTCACAGTTACTGCAGCGGGCGCCTGACCTGTCAGTATCTTAACGGAACGCAAAATGACGAGGGGACGGGCACGAGCTTGTCGCTGACACTAGGGGGAAACGTGAAACGCAAACTTGCCGTGGCGCTAGCTGCTGTACTTATTCTTGCCGCATGTGGAAGCAATGACGCAGCGCCAGCGGCGGGAATAAGTACAGCTGCCGCCGAAACTGAGGCGCCGGCCGTGACCGATGCTCCCGTCAAAACTGACGCACCGGCGGAGACCGACGCCCCGGTCGCGACCGACGCACCCGTCGAAACGACTCCTCCCGCCGGCGCCGATGGTGTGCTTCGGGTGCCGAACGAGTTCGGCGCAATCCAGGAGGCGGTCGATGCAGCGGCACCAGGCGACCTCGTGCTCGTCTCACCCGGCACATATAACGAAGCCGTCAACGTTGTCACCGACGAGATCACGATCCGTGGCACCGACCGCGCTGGCGTGGTGCTCGATGGTGAGTTTGAACTCGACAATGGTATTCGCGTCCTTGGGGCCAAGGGGGTCGTCGTCGAAAACCTGACCACGCAGAACTACACCAGCAACGGAGTGTTCTTCACGTCTGCGATTGGCTACCGGGCCTCGTACGTCACGGCGATCCGCAACGGCGACTACGGCATCTATGCCTTCGATTCGATCAACGGCCAGATCGACAACTCGTACGGATCGGGCAGCCCCGACGCAGGCTTTTACATCGGACAATGCTTCCCTTGCGACTCGATCGTCGACAATGTCATCGCTGAGCACAACGGGCTCGGATACTCCGGGACCAACTCTGGCGGCAACCTCGTCATCATGAACTCAACGTTCCGCAATAACCGTGCCGGCATCGTACCGAACTCGGGCAGTTACGAGCTGTGCTACCCGGAGCGAGACACCACGATCGTCAGCAACATCGTGCACTCCAACAACCAGGCCGACACGCCAGCTATCGATGTGGCGATTCTCGCCATGGGCAATGGCATTCTGGCGCCGGGCGGCATCGACAACACGATCACGAAGAACCTCGTGTTCAATCATGACAAGACGGGCATCGGCCTGGTCCCCTTCCTCGAAGAGGGCGCGAACGATGACATGCCCACCCCCGACGAGTGGGAAATCGGCTGCGCTGAGCAGCGCGAAGAGCCGCCGGCCGACGAGATCCCTGGCACGCTCCTGTGGGAAGCACAGAACAACCGCGTGACACTCAACGACGTCAGCGACAGCCGTGTTGCTGACATTGCTGTCGAGGGTGTTGGAATGGCGACCGAAGAACTCGGCAACTGCTGGGGCGGAAACATCTTCACGACGTCGGCGCCGCAAGACCTCGAGAACCTCGCACCGTGTGAGGGACAGGGAAGCGGGGACTGGACGCTTGGTGTGTTGAACGTGCTCACCTGGTTGGTCGACATCGAGACCGCACCGCCTTCGGTCGACTACAAAGACGCAGTCATCCCGGACCCGCCGGAACTACCGAACATGCCTGACGCCGAAACTGCACCTGTCGACCCGGCTACCAACATCATTGTCGACGTCGACCTCGACGCAATGGTGGTGCCGGACATGCCGGTCTAATCAACTCGACACCCGGGATCGAACCGATGATGAGGCAGTGGTGAACGTTGCCCCCACCGTTGCTCGGCAGGGCCGAGCGGTCTCTACGCTGTGCGCTATGACGCCTTTTCGATCCGCGGCGCTGATCGCCATATTGCTGGTGCTGGCGGCCTGCGGATCGAGCGCGCAGCCTGGCGCCATTCGCGATCCGGACCCTGAACGCCGCGGCCCTCAGGGGCGGCTCGCCCAGTTCGTCGTGCAGTGCGACCTGAGCCACGCTGCGTTCGACGACCCGCTTGTGCTGCCGTGGCAGCCGGGCAAGAGCCATCTTCACCTGTTCTTCGGCAACAATGCAGTGGACTCGAACCCGGTCTACGACGATCGACTTCTGAATGCCGACACGTCGTGCGAACAGCGCAGGGACACAGCGTCCTATTGGGCGCCGGCCCTTCTCGATCCGACGGGGAGCACCATCGAGCCGATCAGCATGACGGCCTATTACCGGCCGGGTCAGGGCGTCGACTACGAACAGATCGTCGCCTATCCCGAAGGATTGATGCTGATTGGTGGCAACTCCTCGTCACAGCAGCCCCAGCCGACCGACATCGTTGCCTGGTCGTGTGGAACGGGAGCAGTGCGAGAACCCGCTCCGCTCCAGTGCGGCGAAAATTCGACGCTGCGAATGATCGTCACGTTCCCCGATTGCTGGGACGGCGTACGGCTCACAGGCTTCGGATCGTCGGCGCATGCCCGGTACAGCAGCATCGAGACCAACGGCTGCCCTGCAAGCCATCCGGTGGTGCTGCCGCAGTTGATGATCGGGATCGATTATCCGCCTGTTGATCCCACCGACCTGTCGCTCAGCTCGGGTGCGGTGGAGACGGCGCATGCCGACTTTTGGAACGTTTGGGACCAGACAAAGCTTGAGGGCGAGGTGGCCAACTGCCTGAACCGCGGTCTCGTCTGCGGTGTTTCGAGCTGACCTCGACGGTTAGAGGCGGCCGGAATCGATCACGCGCTGCAGGAACTCGCGGGTGCGCGGCTCTTGCGGTTCGCCGAAAATCTGATCGGGCGGGCCCTGTTCGAGAATCCGTCCCTTGTGGAGGAAGCAAACTCGATCACTGATCTCGCGTGCGAAGGCCATTTCGTGAGTGGCGAACAGCATGGTCATCCCGTCGGTCTTGAGTCCGCGCACTACGTCGAGCACCTCGCCAACCAGTTCCGGGTCGAGCGCTGAGGTGATCTCGTCGAGCAGCATTACTTCGGGTCCCATTGCGAGTGACCTGGCAATAGCCACGCGCTGCTGCTGGCCGCCCGAGAGCTGGTCGGGATAGGCATCGGAACGATCAGTGAGCCCGAGTCGTGCGAGCAATTCAATCGCGGTGGCGTTCGCTGTGGCCTTGTCGACGCCAAGCACCTTGCGCGGGCCAATCGCCACGTTCTTGGTGACGCTCATGTGGGGGAAGAGGTTGAAGCTCTGGAAGACCATTCCGATGCGGCGGCGAATCGGGTCGGCGTCGAGGCCGGGTTCGGCAATGTCATCGTCGTCGAGCAGAATCGCGCCGTCGTCGATTGGCTCGAGCAGGTTGCAACAACGCAGCAGCGTTGACTTGCCCGAACCGGACGCGCCGATCAGAGTGATCACTTCGCCGGGAGCGACGTCGAGGTCGATGCCGTCGAGCACCGTGTTGGTACCGAAAGATTTGCGCACTCCACGCATCGAGAGCTTGGGAGTCGTCATGAGACTGTTGTTGCTCCGGTGCGGCGACGTTCCCGATTCAAGAGGTAATCGGCGAGGCGTGTGCACGGAATCGTGACCATCAAGAAGATGACGGCTGCTGCAACGTACGGGGTGAAGTTGGCGAACTTTGACTTGTCGAGCCCGGCCTGGCGGAGGATCTCGACGGGGCCAATCAAGCTGACGAGCGCAACGTCTTTCTGGAGCGAGACGAGACTATTCATCATCGGCGGGACGATGCGGCGCAGCGCTTGGGGAAGGATGACGCTTGCCATCGTCTGCGTGCTGGACATCCCGAGTGAGCGTGCGGCGGCGCGCTGGCTTTCATGCACGCCTTCGATACCGGCGCGGATTTCTTCGGACACGTACGCCGAATACGAAAGGATGAGCGCTGCCGAGCCCCAGATTAAGGGGTTACTCCAGGCCCGTGATTCGAACAAGCCTGGAACACCGAAACCGACGAGAAAAATCGTCAGGATGACGGGGATGCCGCGGAACACGTCGGTGTAGATCACTGCTGCAGCGCGCAGCGGGAAGAGTGCGGGGGAGCGGGTGTTTCGCGAGACCGCGATTGCCAACGACAGGGCAAAGATCAACGGGACTGACCAGGCAAAAATCTTGATGTCGAGCCAAAAGGCTTCGAGGAGGCGCGGGAACGAGTCGGTGAAGATGTCGCCGTCGAAGAACGATTTCTTTACCCGGTCCCAACGGGGAGCCCTCGGAACGAGCACGACGATCGTCGCGATGACGACCGCCGTGCTCGCCGACGCGATGACGATTGATCGCCGTCGCTGTCGCTGTTCGTACGCCTCGCGGCGTGTCTGACTGTCCATAGGGATCACAGGGTGCGCAGAGTTACGAAAGGGGCCTGACCCCATACGTAACTACTTCGTCATTCGGAGATGACGGGTGCGCCGGTGAATTCGGACAGCCACTCGTTGGTGATCGCGGCGAGTTCACCGGAGTCGGTCAGCGCTTGCAGCGCAGCGTCGACACACGGGGTCAGGGGGCTGTCCTTTTCGAGGAGCAGACCGAATTCGTCGGTTGTTCCGCCGGCTGCGGCTGGGAACTGGCCCACCACTGAGCTGCCGTCGATTTCGACGCCCGACACGTACAGCGCGGTCGGAAGGTCGAACACCGCAGCGTCGATCTGGTTGGCCTCGAGCGCAGCCTTGGCCCCGACGTTGTCGTCGTATGCGAAGACGTCTTGTGTCGGCTGGATCACGTCAGTAATGAACGCGAAGCTGGTCGTGCCGGCCTGGGCGCCGAACTTGACGTCTTTGAGGTCAGCGATCGAGGTGGCGCCTTCTGCAGATGATCCGTTGAGTGCAACGATGGCCTGGTTGGCGGTGTAGTACGGGGCGGAGAAGTCGACCGTCTCTTTGCGCTCGTCAGTGATCGAGAACTGCTGGAGATTGAAGTCGAAGTCTTTTGCGCCGGGCTGGATGGCGGCATCGAAATCGGTCCGGACCCAGGTGACGGCGTCGCCGGAGTAGCCCATTTGTTCGCCGACGGCGAGTGCGGCGGCGGCTTCGAAGCCTTGGCCCGACTCGGGAGCGTCGTCGATCACCCACGGGAAGAATGCCGGGTTACCCGTGGCAATCGTGAGTACGCCATCTTCAATCGTGTTTGAACATGCATTGCCAGCGGCCTCGGGGGCATCGGTGGTGGCGTCGTCGCTGCCGCAAGCGGCGAGGACGAGGGTGGCTGCCGCAGCGACGGCGATGAGTTTGGTTGAACGCATAGGGGATCTCCTTCAGAGGTTGTTCACGCGGCCGTCGAATCTACCGGCCATGCCGGTCGGGGGGCGGTCGGCGATAGTTTTCTCCTCTTATGTCGCAGCCTCCCGCCACGCAGTACTCGATCTCGCTCGATGTCACGTTGGACAACGTGCCGGGGGTCCTCGGTCGTCTTTGCACCGCCATTGGTGAGGCGGGTGGCAACATCTTCGCGATTGAAGGCTTCGTTGCCAAGGGCAAGGAACTCGAGCGCGACATTGTTGTCAACTGCTCGAGTGTCGACCACCAAGCCGAGATCGTGTCTGCGGTTCAGGCAACCGAGGGCGTCAACCTCGAGGAGTGGCACGACCGCACCTTGCGGATGCACGAGGGCGGCAAGATCGAAGTGCTGTCGCTCTGCCCGGTCGGCGACATGGATGATCTGTCGATGGCCTACACCCCTGGCGTCGCACGCGTATGCAACGCCATTGCAGCCGACGAGCGTCTCGCTGACGTGTACACGATTCGCAAGAACACCGTGGCAATCGTCTCCGATGGCACCGCAGTGCTTGGCCTCGGCAATATCGGCCCGAAGGCTTCCATGCCCGTGATGGAGGGCAAGGCGCTGCTGTTCAAGGAGTTCGGTGGCGTCGATGCCTTCCCGATCTGCCTTGACGTGTCGAGCCCCGAAGAGATCATCGAGACCGTCATCCGGCTGGCTCCAACCTTCGGTGGAATCAACCTCGAAGACATCGCAGCACCCGGGGCGTTCCAAGTCGAAGAGGCGCTCAAAGCAGCGCTCGACATCCCGGTCTTCCACGACGACCAGCACGGCACGGCTGTGGTGACCCTCGCTGCGCTCGAAAACGCATTGCGCATCACCGGCAAGAAGATGGCCGACCTCAATATCGTGATCTCTGGCGTCGGTGCAGCCGGTGTTGCTATTGGCAAGATCCTGCTGGGCGCCGGTGCCAGTAAAATTGTTGGTGTCGATAGCAAGGGTGCGGTGTACGACGGACGCGAAGGCCTCAATGCCTGGAAGCAGTGGTTCGCCGAGAACACCAACCCCGACGGCAAACAGGGAGCGCTCTCTGACGTGATGCATGGGGCCGACGTGTTTATCGGCGTGAGTGCACCCGATGTGCTCACCGTGGACGACATCGGCAACATGGCCGCCGATCCCATCGTGTTTGCGATGGCAAACCCCGACCCTGAGATCCGCCCTGAGCTCGTGGGTGACCTCGTCGCCGTGATGGGCACTGGCCGCAGTGACTACCCGAACCAGATTAATAACGTGTTGGCGTTCCCGGGAATCTTCCGCGGTGCGCTCGACGCACAGGCCACCGACATCACCGAAGGCATGAAACTCGCGGCAGCGAAGGCGATCGCCGAATCGGTGACCGACGAGATGCTGAGCCCGATCAACATCATGCCCTCGGTGTTTGACCGAGAAGTGTCGATGGCGGTCGCGAAGGCAGTTGCTGCTGCAGCGATCGCCGATGGTGTGAGCCGCACGCAAATCAAAGACTGAAAACCATCCAGGCTGAAAACAGCCGAGGATGACAAGCCAGGCTAAAAAGAACCGAGGCCGGTCTGGCAGCTGCGGGTTGATCGTTCTACCGTTACCAAATGCGGCGGTTGGCGAGCGACTTACGGGTGCGCCGCCTCGCCGTGCTGGTCATTGCGGCCCTGCTCGTCGGAGCAATCATCGTGCAGCGTCGGACCATCGTCGATGCGATCGGTTTGCTTCGAGGCTTCTCGGGATCGACGCTGGCGATCTTGGCAGTGCTCGGGATCATCGAGCGGGTCTCGCGAGCCGACGTGATCCGATCGCTCTTGCCCGGAACATCGCTTGGTCGCGCCGAGGTCATTGGTGACGTCGGAGCGGCAGTGAGCAAGGGCGTGCCGGCTGGCGGCCCGCTCGCCACGTTGCTGCGGTGGCAAATCGCACGTGATAGCGGAACGTCTGCGGGCCCGTTCGTCCACATGCTCGTGGCGTCGGGTGTGGCGACGGCCTTTGTGAGCTGGGGGTATCCGTTGGTCGCGACGTTGGCTGACATCAGCCGACGCGATGCCAGCCTCGCTGACCTGTTGATCATTGCCGCCGCCGCAGCGGTCCTGATTGGTTCAGCGTTGTTCTGGTCATTTGCTCTCTTCTCGCCGAAAGCGCACCGTTGGGCCACTGAACGAGCCGAATGGGTGCGCTTCAAGTTCGCTGGTTCGGCACCCGGGTTGGCAAGCGGCGATGCCGTGGCCTTTGTTGACGAGGTACGTGGCTCGCTTCGAGCTACTGCTCGCCGACCGTTCGCGCTCCTGCTGCGAACGACGATTGCCCAGGGGACGGGCGTCATCATCCTCTGGACGGCGCTGCGCGGGCTCGGCGTTGGCGACGAACTTGGCGTCACTGAATTTGCCCGGGTCTTCTTTGTCGCCCATATCCTCGGCTCGTTCGCTCCGACCCCGGGCGGCGTCGGTGTGATCGAAGCAGGGCTGACGGGTGCGCTCGTGGCCGCTGGCGTACAGACTGAAGTGGCGCTCGCCGGCTTGCTCGTGTACCGGTTTATTCCCTACGTCCTCCCGATCCTCGTCGGAACTGGTCTTTATCTCTGGTGGCGGCGAACGAGAACGTCACCCGAGCCGACAGCGGTCCTTGTGGAGGGGTTCACCGCCGAACCGACCGGTCGTTAGTCTCAGTAAAATGGGGCACACATCGACACCGGAGTTCTGCACATTCCACGCATTGCGAATCAAGGGTTTTGCGACCGTGGAAACGCTTGGCGAGATGACCGGTTCTGACGCAGCGACGGTGCAGCTGCATCTCGATGGCCTCGCAGCGGCGGCGCACGCCCAGTTCCGCGAAGCAAGATCGTTGTGGCAGTTGACTCCTGACGGCCGCGCCGCGTACCCGGCCATGCTCGATGCCGATCTTGACGGTGCCGACCTCGTCGCGCTGGCGCCCCTCTATAGCAGCTACCTGGAACTGAACACCGAGTTCAAAACGCTCTGCGGCGATTGGCAGCTACGCAATGGCGGGGTCAACGATCACACCGACGTTGCTTACGACGCGGCGGTGATCGCTCGGCTCGTCAATCTCGACGGTCGGGCGCAACCAGTCCTTGTTTCGACGGCCGGCTTACTTGACCGCCTCGCCAGCTACGGGCCCCGCCTTGCTTCTTCAATCAGCCGCTTGCAGTCGGGTGAGTCCAACATGTTCACCGGTGTGATGTGTGGGAGCTACCACGACGCCTGGATGGAGCTACATGAGGACCTGATTCTCACCCAGGGAATCGATCGTTCAGCCGAAGGTTCGTTCTAGCTCCGACATTTCCCTACCCGCAGCGTGCGCGCCATCCTGCTCGTCGGAGCAAACGACCCGCATGAAGTGGCGCGACATCCAATAGGTTCTTTGCCGTGAACAGCACTGTATTTTTGAGGTCTTGCTGATGCCGCGCTTCGGTGTGGTCTCGGTTGCGATGGTCACCGCGTTCGACAACGACGGCGAACTTGATGTCGATGCGGCTGTCGACCTGGCCAAGTTTCTTGTCGCCGAGGGCAACGAGTCACTCGTCGTTGCCGGCACGACCGGGGAGTCAGCGACACTGAGTATCGACGAGAAACTGACACTGTTCGAGACGATCTCGGCAGCAGTCACTGTGCCGGTTATCGGCGGCACCACGGGTTCCAACACCCGCCATGACATCGGCCTCACCGCCGAAGCGAGCAAGCTCGGCCTCGCTGGGATCCTCGGCGTCAGCCCCTATTACAACCGGCCGTCGCAGACCGGCATCGAGGTCCACTTCCGGGCCATTGCATCGGCCACCGACCTGCCTGTGATGATCTACGACATCCCGAAGCGCACCGGCCGCAAGATGTCGAACGACACCATGATCCGCCTCGCCAACGACGTCACAAACATTGTTGCGCTCAAGGATGCCGCCGGCGATCCAAGCGAGACCGCCAAGGTCATCGCTGGCGCACCGCGCGACTTCGAGGTGTACTCGGGTGATTCCCCGATGAACTTGCCGCTGCTCGCGGTTGGTGCCGTTGGCGCGGTTGGAGTCTGTACCCACTGGGCCGCACCCGAGCACACCAAAATGTTCGCAGCATGGAACCGCGGTGACATCGCGCAAGCACAGCGGATCAACCGCCTATTGATCGAGAGCTACTCCTTCGAAGGCAACGACAACGCACCGAACCCGGTGCAACCCAAGGTCATGATGCAAACGCTCGGCCACCCGGTCGGCGCATGTCGTCTCCCGATGGGCCCAGCCCCAACCGGCACCGTAGACGCCGCCCGAGAGGTCTACAAAAACCTGCTCGCCACCCGTGAAGGATCCCAAAAATGAGCAACCCCCAACCGATGACGGTCCCCCTGAACCCGAAGGTGCCCGTCCGTGTTGTGTTCCTTGGTGGCCTCGGCGAGATCGGCCGCAACTGCATGGTCATCGAGCAGGGAGCGCCTGACGATCCCGACCGCACGATGATGCTCATCGATTGCGGCTTGATGTTCCCTGACCCGCATCATCACGGGATCGATCTGATCCTTCCCGACTTCACGTATCTCCGTGAGAACGCCGAGCGACTGTCGGCCATCGTGTTGACCCATGGCCACGAAGACCACATTGGTGCCATCCAGTACTTGATGCGCAACCGATCAGAAGGCGGGCTTGGCGACCTGCGGAGCGAACCGCTCCCGGTCTACGGTTCAGCACTCGCGCTTGGCCTCGCCCGGAACCGCATCGAAGAGGCCGGCCTCATGTCGAAGATCGACATGCGTCCGGTCCAAGACGGTGAGCAGATCGACATCGGTTCGCTGCTTGTCGAGTTCATCCCGGTCACTCACTCGGTGCCGCACGCGCACGCCATTGCGGTCCACACTGCGCAGGGCATCGTGCTGCACTCTGGCGACTTCAAGATCGACCTCACGCCGGTCGACTCACGCCGCGCCGACCTCGCCCGTATCGGCCAGCTCGCAAAGAACGAAGGCATCCGGTTGCTGATGAGCGACTCGACGAATGCCGAAGAGCCGGGCTACGCGTCGAGCGAGACCAATGTCGGGGGAGTGCTCCGCTCACTGTTCGCGCAGGAACGCGGTCGCAGGATCATCACCGCGAGCTTCGCCAGCCACCTCCACCGCATCCAGCAGATCGCTGATGCAGCAGTCGGCGAAGGCCGCAAGGTTGCCACGCTCGGTTTGAGCATGAAGAAGAACATCCGTCTTGGCCTCGACCTTGGCGTCTTCACCATTCCCGAATCCTCGTTGATCGACATCGAGGAAATCGGTAAGTACAAGCCGGGCGAGGTGTGCATCATTTCGACTGGTTCGCAGGGTGAGCCGATGTCAGCACTCGGTCTGATGGCGCGCGGCGAAAACAAGTGGCTGCAGCTCGGCGAAGATGACACTGTTGTGCTGTCGAGCCACGCCATTCCCGGAAATGAAGGAAGCGTCAACAAGGTGATTGACGGGTTACTGCGGCGCGGTGCCCACGTCGTGCACTCCGGCGTCATGGATGTGCATGCAACCGGTCATGCAAAGGCCGACGACATCAAGACCTATCTGTCGATCGTCAACCCTGAGTGGTTCGTGCCGATTCACGGCGAGTACCGCCACATGGTTGCTAACGCCAAGCTCGGTGAACTGATGGGCGTGCCGACCGACCGGGTGATCGAGTGTGAAGACGGCGACGTCCTCGAACTGTCGTCGCGAGGCCTGGCCCCCGTTGGCCGTGTGCCTGCCGGCTACCTGTACGTCGACGGCATCGTTGGCGACGTCGGCCAAGGCGTCCTGCGTGACCGACAGAAGCTCTCCGAAGAGGGAGTGGTCGTCGTTGTGGTGACCGTCGACATCCAGACTGGCAAGGTCCTTGTCGGCCCAGAGATCATCACGCGTGGCTGGGTGTACGCGCCCGAAGCCGAGGACCTGCTCGACGAGGCTTGCGACACGATTGCTGCGCGCGTCGAGAAGGTGCTGGCCGAGGGCGTCCGCGATGTCGAGCAGTTGGAGCGCGAGGTTCGGCGTGCCGCAGGGAAGTTCGTCAGCGATCGGACCAAGCGCAAGCCCATGATCGTTCCCGTCGTGATGGAAGCCTGACCGGAAATATCGAGAAGTCGCTGAAGGACGTTGATTTCGGGTCCATACTCCAAAGGTGACCCGACGCTCGCTGCTGCTTGCTGCCTCGCTGGTTGTTGTCGCTGCTTGCTCAGGCAGAAGCGACGAGGCAACCTCGGGCGGACGAGACTCGTTTGTCAGCGACATCGCAGCAGCAGCTGCAGCTGTCGACGCGGCGCTTGGTGGGCCGCAAGAGTTCTTCGAAATCACAGCAACGCCCCAGCTGACCAACGTCTTCGTAGCCATTGACGGGGGCACCGCCGCGGTGCCGTACATCTATCTCGACGGTGAGCTGCAAGCGCCGGCGCCGCGAATCGACGGCGCTGCTGGCCAGACCTTCAAGGCCGACGCCATCGACTTTGACGAGGCAACGGTGCTCGATGGCGTTGAAAACGACTTGCCGAACGCCACGATCGACGCATTCAGCGTCGAGGGCGGCCCGGGCGGCTTCGTGCGTTTCGTCGTGTCTGCGCGCTCGGAGCAGGGTGGGGTGCTCGACATCGTCGTTGCTCCCAGTGGCGCAGTCATCGAGGTCAACCTGCTTTGATCGGCATTCGCTCGGGAACTCCGGGCCTTGGTCGATGATTGTCTGTTCGGACCATGCGGGACCGCTGTGACAGTCGGTTGCTACGGTTGGAGCTGTCATGTCCACGTGGGGTCCGTCCAAGAAGAAGCCGCCTGCCAAGAAGCGCGCCGCGAATCAGACGTCGGCCGCCAAGCGGTCGACATCGGTGAACAGTTCGTCGCGCACGGCAAAGACATCTCGAGCGTCGTCGAAAGCAGACGACACCGAGGTGATGCCAGCAAGCCGCTCGAAGAAACAGCCCTCGGACGTGCGTGACCAAACCCCGTTCGAGGTCATTCGCGGCGATGGTGCTACGGCTGAACTGCGTGGCGTCCTTGACGGGCGCGAGCACGAGTTCCTTGGCCTCGGTCTGATTGGCGGCGGCGTGCTGTGTGCGCTCGCCGTGTATGTCGACCTCGCAGGCCCGTTGGGGCGCGGCATCGAGACGCTGATCGGCTGGTTCATGGGCCTTGGGCGCTTCGCCGTGCCAATCATTCTCATTGTGACCGGCGTGTCGTTCGTCAAGCGGGGTCGTTCGTACAGCCCTGTTCGCCTTGCGGTCGGCTGGACCGCGATCGTCCTCTCGCTGCTTGGTCTGCTACACCTGCTGCGCGGGCCCGACAAGATTTCGGCGAGCGCTGACGACCTCGGCCCAGCCGGAGGTTGGTTCGGCGCGCTCGCAGCTGAGCCGCTGCGAGCCGGTGTTGCCGGTCCCGGCGCCGTGGTGGTCCTCTCGGCCATGCTGATTGCTGGCGGCCTCCTCATCACTCAGACGTCATTGCGCACGATGGCCACATCGACTGGTGGGTTCCTTTCCACGCTGCTCCGGCCACTTGGCCGTGCCGCCCGGTCCGGGATCAGCAGTATCTCGACACTGAGCAGCGACCACGACGAGAGCGGCGAACTGCGTAGCTACGACTCGTCGGGGATGGCTACCTCGGGTGAACTCGCCGTCCCCGGTTCGGTTGCCGGGGAGCCGATGGCGCTGCAGGTCGGAGCCGAGTTGTACGACTTCGAACACGACGGTGACGAGTGGAGCGAGCCTGACGTGGCTGCTGGCGGGCCGTCGGCGAAACGCAAACGCGCGGCGAAAAAACCGAAACCCAAGGTGAATACCGGATCCAAGCCGGGTGACCTGGCGACCGATGGTGTCCAGGTCGGCGACTGGATCCTTCCGCCCAACAGTTTCCTCGAAACCGCCGGCGAACAAAAGATGGACATTAAGGCCATCGAGAAGCGTGGCGAAACGCTGCAAGAGTCGCTCGTCTCGCACAACGTTGAGACCGAATTGATTGGTATGACCGTCGGCCCGACCGTCACTCGTTACGAGCTCGAACTCGGCCCGGGCGTCAAGGTTGCGAAGGTCACGAACTTGCAGAAAGACATCGCCTACGCAATGGCGGCGACCGATGTGCGCATTCTGGCCCCGATCCCTGGCCGCTCGGCTATTGGCGTCGAAGTGCCGAACCATCAACGTCAGCTCGTCGCACTTGGCGATCTGATGGTGTCTCCCGAGGCAAAGAAGGCCGATTCGCCCCTCGACGTCGCGATCGGCAAAGACATCGCAGGCAGGGCCGTCTTCCTCGACCTCGCATCCACCCCACACATGCTCATCGCTGGTGCAACGGGTGCGGGCAAGTCGTCTGGTATCAACTGCATCATCACGTCGCTGCTCATGCGGACGACACCCGATGATGTTCGCCTGATCCTGATCGACCCCAAGCAGGTCGAGATGGGGCAGTACCAGCGTTTGCCACATCTGCTCACGCAGCCGGTCACCAACCCGAAGAAGGCAGCGAACGCACTCGGGTGGGCGGTCAAGGAGATGGAGCGTCGCTACGACGTGCTCTCTGAGGTCGGCTACCGCGACATCGGTGGCTACAACAAGTCCTTCAAAAAGGGCGAGATCGAGCAGCCCATTGGATGGGACCCCGACAGCGCGCCGGTGTATGAGCACATGCCCTACATCGTCATCGTGGTCGACGAACTTAACGACCTGATGATGGTCGCTGCACGCGACGTCGAGGAGTCGATCACCCGCATCGCTCAAAAGGCGCGTGCCGTTGGTATCCACCTCATCGTTGCCACGCAGCGCCCTTCGGTCAACGTCATCACCGGCGTGATCAAGGCGAACATCCCGGCCCGGATGGCTTTTGCTGTTTCGTCGTTGACCGACTCCCGAGTCATTCTCGATCAGCCCGGTGCCGACAAGCTGGTAGGCAAGGGCGACATGCTGCTCCTGCCGGGCAACTCCTCCGTCGCTAATCGCATCCAGGGAGCGTTCATCACCGAAGAAGAGGTCCGTAAAGTCGTTGCTCACTGGCGTGCCCAAGCGCCGGAACCAATTCATTCGACCGATGTCGAAGACGGCGACGCCGCACCCAAGTTGGACGCACACGGATTCGCCGGCAGCGATCGGCCCGCACTTGTGCCGCCAACGCTGGGTGCTCCCGGCGCTGCTCCGATGGGGTCGATGGATCTCACCTCCGATGCCAACGCCTTCTCTGCTGGCGAAGAAGACGAAGACACGGTCATGATGCGCCAGGCAATGGAACTCATCGTGCGCAGCCAACTCGGCTCGACTTCGATGTTGCAGCGCAAACTCAAAGTTGGCTTCGCCCGAGCCGGTCGCATTATGGACCTCCTCGAAACTCGCGGTGTCGTTGGCCCCAGCGAGGGCTCGAAGGCGCGCTCCGTGCTGATGACGGTCGAAGAGTACGAACTACTCCAACAGAACGGCCAGCTCTAGCTGACAGGGCTGCGGTCTGCCAGCATGGGCGTATGGCCCATGCTGTTCTCACGCCGGAGCTCACCGAGATCACTGACGGGCTGCGTTTTCCCGAGGGGCCGATCGCGATGCCTGACGGCTCGGTGATCGTCGTCGAACTGTTCTCCGCTTGCCTCACTCGGGTGTGGCCTGATGGCACCAAGGAACGGGTTGCTGAAACACCGGGGGGCCCAAACGGAGCAGCCATCGGGCCTGACGGCGCGATTTATTTGTGCAACAACGGAGGGTGTTTCACGCCGATCGAACGTAACGGCCGGTTCCAGCCGGGCGGCTACGACCCGGGGCGATACCTCGGTGGCAAGATCCAGCGGGTAGATCTACACGACGGCTCGGTCACCGATCTGTACACCGAGTGTGAGGGACGCCCGCTGCGAGCCCCGAACGATTTGGTGATGGACGGTCACGGCGGATTCTGGTTCACTGATCACGGCATTCGCGACCTGGATGCACGGACGGCTGACCTCACAGCGATCTATCACGCAAAGTGCGATGGTTCGGAGATCACCGAGGCAATTTTCCCGGTCGAGGGTCCGAATGGGATCGGCTTGTCGCCTGCTGGCACGATGCTGTACTGGGCCGAAACGCATACGGGGCGGGTGTTTGAACGAGAGATCGAAGAGCCTGGCCGCCTTGCGGTGGGCGGGCGGACGCGCGTCCTTCATGGGTTGTCCGGTCACCAACTGCTCGACTCGCTGGCGGTGGATCACGACGGTTGGGTATGCGTGGCCACATTGCTCAACGGTGGCATCACGGCAATCTCACCCGACGGAGAGCACACCGAGCACCACGCCACCGGCGACATATTCACGACCAACATTTGTTTCGGTGGTGACGACATGTCAACGGCGTTCGTGACCTTGTCGGGCACGGGTCGGCTCGTCTCTTTCCCATGGCCGCGTCTTGGGCTGCGACTCGCACACCAGTAACAGCCTTCGGTCGTTTGCGTCGACGAGTTGGTTGGTATGCCACCCGATTTGTTGACGCAAACGTGCACAAACGGGTAGAGGTGTGTCCGAATGGGTGTCAGATAGCGTCGGGCCCATGGTGCAGCGGTTCTATATCGAAACACTGGGCTGCCCGAAGAACGATGTCGACTCAGACAAGCTCGTCGGTGCACTGCTTGCAGACGGCATGGAGTCGACCGACGACGCCGCAGGGGCTGACCTTGTGGTGGTCAACACCTGCGCATTCATCGACGAGGCGCGTCGCGAATCGATCGACACGATCCTGGCGCTCGACGCCCAGCGCCTCGACGGTTCGAAGCTCGTCGTCACCGGATGCATGGCCGAGCGCTACGGCGACGAGCTGGCCGCCGAATTGCCGGAAGTCGACCAGGTCGCAGGGTTTGGCATGGCGTTCAACATGCGCCCCGAGCAGCGTGACGGCACTGAAGTGCCCAAGCTGAAAAGCGGGCGCAAGCTCATCCCCGTATCCGAAGCGCCGCTGCCCGACTTCGATCTTCTCAACTTGCCGCGGCCGAAGTCAGCCGTGCCGTGGGCGTACGTCAAGATCGCTGAAGGCTGCGACCGTTCGTGTGGCTTCTGTGCCATCCCGAGCTTTCGTGGACCGCAGCGCAGCCGTGACGTGTCATCGATCCTCACCGAGGTCGAACAGTTGGCAGCACGCGAGATCGTGTTGGTCGCTCAGGATCTCGCCTCGTACGGCAAGGACCGCCCCGACGAAATGGGTGCCGGTTCGATCGTGCCGTTGATCGATGCCGTGGCTGCACAAGTCGACCGAGTCCGGTTGCTCTATTTGTACCCGAGCGATCTCACCGACGGCTTGATCGATTCGATCTGCAACTCGGGTGTTCCGTATTTCGACCTTTCGCTGCAGCACGTCAGTAAGCCGTTGCTGCGCAAGATGCGCCGCTGGGGTGACGGTCAGCGCTTCCTCAATCGCATCGGTGATATCCGTGAACGCGAGCCTGAAGCAGCATTCCGGAGCAACTTCATCGTCGGCTACCCGGGCGAAACCGAAGACGACCACGACCAGATGCTTCGCTTCATTGAAGAGGCCCAGCTCGATTGGTGCGGCTTTTTCTCGTACAGCAACGAAGACGGCACTTATGCGGCCGACTTGGTGAAGAAGGGTGAAGGCGTCGTGCCGGCCGGGCTGATGCACGAGCGGCTCGCCGAACTCCGTCAAATGCAAGACGACATCACTGCTGCTCGACGCGATGACCTGATCGGCACCACGATGTCGGTGCTCGTCGATGCTCCGGGCGTGGCCCGCAGCCACCGTGAAGCGCCCGAGATCGATGGCATCATCCATGTCGGCGATGATGTAACGGTGGGAGAGTTCGCCGAGGTCGAGATCGTTGACGCATTGGGGCCTGATCTGGTCGCCGCTGGAGTCGATGTCGCATCGCTCGACACCGAGGAATCGGCAGCGCTGTAGTGGCAACAACGGAGGCAACGCAGAGCCAAGGCTTATCGATCGCCAGTTGGGCGAACGCCATCACCACGGCCCGTTTACTGTTGTCGCCAGTCATGTTCTGGGTGATTCCTAATCATCAGCGTGGCGCATGGATTGCCTGCCTCCTCTGGTTTGTCTTGTGTTTCAGTGACTTCATCGACGGTTACGTCGCTCGGCGACGTGGTCCCACCGCAGCGGGTGCATTCCTCGATCCGCTCGCCGACAAGGTGCTCATTCTCGGTGCCATGTTCACCCTGGTCAGTACCGACGTTTTCTGGGTGGTTCCGGTGGTCATCATCGCTGCACGTGAGCTGGTCATCAGTGTCTACCGGGTTTTGGTGAGCGGTAAGGGCATCAGTGTTCCTGCATCGAAAATTGCGAAGTACAAGACGTTTGCGCAGCAACTTGCGGTCGGGTTCGCACTCCTGCCATGGACGGCGCTTGACGCCACGTGGTTGTGGAAGGGCCTGCTCTGGACCGCCGTCGTGCTGGCTTTGATCAGCGGCGCCCAATACCTCAGCCACGCCCGCAATCCGCAGTAGCCCGCCGAGATACACCGCTGGGGCCTGGTGCAGCGCCGAATTTGGGCCACACTGAGCGGATGCGTTGTGATGTGTTGGCTGTCGGAACCGAGTTATTGCTGGGCCAGATCATTGATTCGAACTCGGCCTGGATGGGGAGCGAGTTGGCGCTCCATGGGATCGATTCACTCGTGCAGGTCAAAGTCGGCGACAACATTGGCCGGATTGAAGTGCAGCTCCGGCGGATGCTGGCCGATGCCGACGCAGTCATCATGTGCGGTGGGCTCGGCCCGACACATGACGACCTCACGCGTAGCGCAATCGCTGCGGTGATGGGCGTCGAGCTCATTGAAGATTCGGCGCTCGTCGAGGTCATCCGCTCAATGTTTGAGTCGCGGGGGCGTGTGATGGGCGAGAGCAACCGGCAACAGGCAGAGGTGCCGGTCGGCGCGTCGATCATCCCGCAGACCCGAGGTACCGCTCCCGGCTTGATCTGTCCGATCATGATTGATGGCGTGACCAAGGTGGTCTACGCAGTGCCTGGTGTCCCACACGAGATGCAGGACATGATCCACCGGGCCATCATTCCTGACCTGCTCGAGCGCAGCGGCGAACGCGCCGTCATTGCCTCGCGGGTCCTGCGTACCTGGGGCGAGAGCGAGAGCGGTCTGAACGAACGTCTGGACGGCATCATCGACCAATTGGAAACGCCGGACACGCCGACGCTCGCTTTTCTGGCGAGTGGTTGGAACGGCCTGAAGGTCCGGCTCACGGCGAAAGGCACAAGCGCTGACGCCTGCACTGCCCAGCTCGATCATTGGGAAGTCGTGGTTCGCGAGGAGATCGACGAGTTTGTGTTTGGAACCGACAAAGACACCATGGAATCCGTCGTCCTCGATCTCTGTCGCCAGCGCGGTCTGACGCTGGCTGTTGCGGAGTCGGTTACCGGCGGCCTTGTCGGCGGGCGACTCACCGACATTCCGGGGGCGAGCGATGTGTTTGTCGGCGGAGTGGTCAGTTACGCGACCTCGGTCAAGCAGCAGTTGCTTGGCGTATCAGACGGCCCAGTGGTCAGTGAGTTGGCCGCACGAGAAATGGCTGCAGGGGTCCGGGAGCGTCTGGGGGCGGATGTCGGGCTCTCCCTCACCGGGGTCGCTGGGCCGGATGAGCAGGATGGACAGCCCGCTGGAACCCTCTTTGTGGGCATGGTTGGCCCAGGGTTTGACGAGGTCCGCCAGGTCCGATTGCCCGGCATTCGGGAACAGATGCGGCAGTTCTCTGTGATCACTGCGCTGGGGTTCCTGCGTCGCCATCTCGAGCTCTGAAGCAGAGGTGCCGTACCGCAGGGGTCTGTGATCGCTACCGTTGGTTGATGAATGGTGAATGACGATTGGCGCATGGCGCAAAATGACTGACGATTGGAACTCGGACCGAGTGGTGCCCGGCCGTGGCTCGGCGGGTCCACCCCGCCGGTCTCCGCTGAACGGCAGCGAACGGCGACAGCGCAATCTGACTATCGGGGTCAGTATCGGGTCGGTCGTTGTCTTGGTCGCCGGGATGATCGCGTTCGTCGCAACACGCGAGAGCGGAGCGGCGACGACAGCGCAATCGTCTGCGCCTCCCACGTCGGCGCCCGGCACGGTTCCGGTCACATCGATGAGGACCTCAGCGGCGGATCCATCGACAACCTTGGTCGAAACCACGGTGCCCGTTGCGATTGTACCGATCGTTGCGAATGCCGATGCGGGTTCTGATCTTGCTGTGAACCGGGGCGGCGAGTTCCGGCTCATTGCCGCTGACTTGGCCCCGGGCACGCCGAACGCTGCGGTGCGCTGGACGCAGATCGACGGCCCCGACGCAACGGCCGGCGTTGGCAGTCTGCGCGGGGCCGAAGCCGTGGCAATCGCACCGGATGACGTTGCAACGCTGGCATTTACACTCGAAGTCGCGGGAACCAATGGTGTTGCCACTGACGACGTCGTCGTCCGAGTTTTTGAAGATGCCGGCCGGGCAGCGTTCGTCGATGGTGAGCGGGGAACCGATGCGGGGGACGGGACGATGGGAGCGCCGTTTAAGTCGATCGCGGCAGCAGCTGCTGCGGCGAGGGGCAGCGATCTCTACGTGCGCAGCGTTGGTATTTATGACGAGTCGGACGCGACGATCGAGTTGGGGCCAGGCATGAGTGTGTACGGCGGGTTCGACGAGCAATGGAACCGTGATGCGGATCGACGTGCGGTGATCACTGGCCACGAGGTGGCGATGACGGTATTTGGTGATGCCGAGCGGTGGATTGCGTCGATAGAGATCAAGAGCGCCGACGTCACCGGTGAAGGGTCATCGATCGGCGTTCTCATTTCGGGCGCGCAGCAGGTCAACCTCATCGACAGTCGAGTGGTGTCGGGTCGGGGCGGCGCAGGAGCTCTTGGAGGCAGCGGGGCGGCGAGTATTGGCGTGTCGGCTGCGGACGTCGACCAGCTATCGATCGAGCGCAGCACGGTCAACGGCGGCAACGGTGGCAATGGCGGCATTGCGCCTGACAACGGCGGCGTGGCCGAAGCTGGCGTTGCCGGCATGTCGGCCAATGGGCGTAACGGCGGCAGCGGTTCGGGCGACGGCGGTGCTGGTGGCCGTGGCGGCGAGACCAGCAACGGAGCGAATGGCGGCAGTGGACAATCGAGCGGGGGTCAAGGTGGCACGAACAGCGCTCCTGACGGTCGCCCGGGTGTCGGTGGTGTCGGTGGTGTCGGTGGTGTCGGTGGTGTCGGTGGTGTCGGCGGCGACGCTCTGGTGTCTCAAGCCGGCCAAGACACGGTTCCCGTGGGCGCTGCCGGCGGAACAGGTGAGCCGGGCATCACAGGGCGTGGTGGTGGCGGTGGTGGCGGTGGGTTTGGTCCGCTGCTCCTGGCCGGTGGTGGCGGTGGCGGCGCAGGCGCTGGTGGTGCCCCAGGCAGTGGAGCGACTGGTGGCGGTGGTGGCGGCGGATCGGTCGGCCTCCATGCTGTTGGTGTCGACCGCCTGGTGATCTCGGAATCACTCGTCGCTGGCGGCCGCGGCGGCA